>ERZ777305.111-NODE-111-length-127686-cov-22.435889_pt1 | contig 127686 bp, 109 predicted proteins | sample MGYA00374965_ERZ777305 | MGnify/ENA primary metagenome ERZ777305 (study PRJEB29328, sample SAMD00013331) | mouse gut metagenome | study: EMG produced TPA metagenomics assembly of the Metagenome analysis of fecal microbiota from mouse which was promoted... | reverse complement strand
CTCAAAGCCTAAAAATCAGAGGCTGCACCGTAAACCTTTATTACGACACAGCCCCGTATCTTAAAAATATTGCCACCGAGGACGGCTCTTGCTTCTCTCGGTGGCGTTGGGTTAGATTCCGTGGGATATTCCCATGCGTTGGGAGTGCCCGTAGTTGAGCTTGAACATCGACATCGCTTCCTGATTGGTCAGCGTGGGATGTGAGCGGCGAAAGCGTTTGAAAGCTTCTTTGTCGAAACCCACTCAGCCCGTTGTAGAACGCCTCATATTCGGGATGCGCTCCCGGAACGAAAGGCATTCCGCCGCCTGTCATTATGTCGAGGTTGTAACGTGAAACATCGGGCTGTTTTGTGTCGGGGTTAAATCTGATATAAGCGTCGCCCACATGGATGGTGTAGCCTTGGACATATAGCCACTGTTGCTCCGGAGTAATTTCGATGTTTCCAAACGTAGTCGGCGCGACAGGTGAACCGTCAAGATACACCCACTGATTGTTGGGGTCAATGGTTGTGGCCATGTGCTGACGCTCTGCCTGAGCTGAACGTCGGTCTAACTCCTTGAGCACGTTATTGGGAGTGAAACGCTTGCCGATCTTGGAGGCAACAAAAGAATGATTGCCTTTCTTGTAAATGAGGGTCTTCATCTTTTGTTCCGGGGTCTTGTCGCGCAATACTTCTACTTGAATACCTCTGTCTTTCATTTTTGCCATGAAGGTGCCGACATCTTTTACTGATGGATCATTCAACACCTCGTTGGCAATCTGACGAATCTCAACTTTACTCCGTTCAGAACCGCGCAGTTTTTCAGGGTCGAGCGAAAGACTATCGGTCCCCATAGTGAGATTATGGCGTCGGGTGATATCAAGACACACAGCTTTGTTTCGGTAACGGTTGGTCGCCGATTTGATAATCTTGCCGTCATAATCCACACGGCTGAACATGATGTGACAGTGAGGATGAGGTTTGTCGGTATGCCTGACAATTATGTACGGAGTGTTGGTTATGCCCATTTTCTCCATATATTCCTCCGCAATTTTAAGCATATAATCATCGGTCAGCCTGTCGCTGTCTTTAGGCGAAAAACCGAGGGATATATGACCGCATGGCTCCTTGATTTTAGACCTTGACAATGCCGGACGCTCCATATCTCTAACGGCGGTTTTGCGCCAGCCATCTTCACCGATATTCAACCGAAGGCCGTCGCTTCCGAGTACCTCCCAGATTTGTTTTTCTTTCGGCAAATTATCCTGTTTTATACGGGTGATGTAGTCAAGACAACCTCCAAACGAACTGCCGCTACTGATTTTCCCAATCATAATTTAGGACTTAATTTCGTTGAAACGGTCGATGATAGCGTCAAGCCCTCTAAGAATCCTCATTGCCTCGTTAGCGACGCTCCAGCATTTCCCGGCGTTGCAAGCCTTGGCGATCTGGTTGATGTTGTTCCGCTCCCTCAACAGTTCTCGGAGCAACTCTTGCTGCTCCGGCGTTATACGCTCTACAATCTCGGTAGTGAGAATGCAGTCGCGTCCAAAGGTAGAGAAGCTGGTATAACCGGCTTTCGCCATGCGCTTACGCGCTATGGCAAGGTCGTTGCAAGAGAACTTTATGCTCTTCACAAGGGTGCGGATGTCCATTACATCCTTATTGTCGTACCCGGAATATGGGAGTGATTTAAGCTTCTTTCTCATGTTGATTACAATGATTAAGTGACTAAAGTGATTGTAGTGGAAATGGAGGGGCGGTTTTGAGCTGCGCGAAAGGCTTAGGTATTACCTTAGCCTAAACTCGCTCCCCCTCCATTATCATTCCGGTGGTTGCCACTTAGGGGCGGCAAATTCCGCTGCGATTAAGGGGCTGCGTCTCCCTGACATTGACTGTTGGTTAGACCTGTCGGCGAATCAGTCAAGGTCTGCCCAGCCTTCGGTATCAAGCTCGATAACGTCCAGAATCTCTGAGAGAAGATTGTTGACAAGATACGTGGGACAGGCGCGGTAATCGCCGGAACGTGCGCAGATGCGGTACAGCCTCTTGATAAGGTTTGCGGAGATGGTTATCGGCTTGCCTCCCTTGGTGTCGGTCTTGACCAGATAGGCATTGTGAAATTCCTGTCTTGATGCCCGGCGCATCTTGGCACTGATACGGGTGGCTTTGCCCGTGACCGCAGGAGTGTCAGCAACATTGGGTTGGGCTTCCGCTTTATCGGGTGTAGTCATTATAGTGGTATCAGTCGTTGTAATGACTTCGGTCGGCACACTGATATCCTTCGCCACCTCTACGAAATGCTTGTCAGAAACCGCGTTGTCTGTTTCTTTCTGGTATAAAGGTGATTCTGTTTGTGTGGGGTTGTCCGCAGAAATTACCTTAACCATTGGTATATTTTCCGACGCTGTGCCGTTCTGTTCCGAAGTATTTTCCATTTTAGTCATTATAGTGACTTGGCCACTATCTGACTTTGATGATTTGGAGTCCGATGTGCTACGAGGTTTTCTTCTCTTTGTCGCGTTGGCGAAGTAAGCTTTGCGTGCGGTTTCTTGTTCCTCTTTACGCTCGGCAGCGAGCCTTTTGACATCTTCGCCATATTCCGAAACAAACGCATCAAGGTCTTCAGGTTCCCATCTGACAAGTCCGGCATTAAGTTTCATACCGGGTAACGGCGGAAGTTTATCCATGAAATTCCACGGGATTGAGTATTCACTGATTCGGGCATTTATCTTCCGCTCCATTTCTTCTGCTGCACGCATCTTCTCTTCTTCTCTTTGAAGAAATGCATCTGTATCAAAAGTGGTTTTTCCTTTCTTTGCGGTTGGTTGGGAGTTGTCTTTTCTTTCTGCGTATTGACGCACCTCGGATTCTGTGCCGATAATTGTAGGCTCGGCAAACCTATTTGGATTTGATGTTGCCATATCATTGGGGTTTATGGTCGATGAGAGAAAAAGTCCCAGCGACCGGGTGAAGTGTTGAATTTGACAAACTGATGAATCGAATTGGTATTTGCAATTATATCAGCACATTATCCATTCATCATTGTTTCATCATTACTTTTGCAGTGAGAAGAAAATCATCGGCGAAGGAAAAGAGAAATTGCGTTTTCTCTCGGTGCCACACTGTTTTTTTCTTTCATTGCCTTTCATCCCTTGATGAAATATTGATGAATAACCGATGAAAAGAAAAACCACTGAGAAACAATATTGTATCTCTCTTTTCATCAGTTCATCAAAATTCAATGAGAAAAGATTATAAATTCTCTAACATCTGTCGGGTAACGGTGTAGAACCGTCCGACTTTGCGGGTCTCGACGTATGTAGGGTCGCTGACAGACACCCCAATCTGATATGTGGTGTATGACAGCGAATTTGGTGCTGGTCTGAGTTTCCAATAGTCCTGCACGACTTTTCTCAGTGCCGTGCGGTCGGTCTTGACGCGCTGGTAGTCGAACAGATTGAGGATGTCGTTGAAGCAGAAATAAACTGTATCCACGTTCATACTCGCCATGATGTCGAGCAGCAGCTCGGCGAGTTCCAGCTCCACACGGTTGCGGTTGGCACGGATGATTTTCTGTAAAGCATCAGTGTCAATCAGTTTCGGGTCGAACCACATCCGGCTTTCCTCGGCGGTTGACAGTTGCCGATAGGTCAGGGCGTGGAGAAATGCCGGTATCTCGTAGCGGATTTTCTCCAGGAACGTGGTGTCGTCAGTGGTGAGTTTGGGAATCTTCCGTACCCAATAGCGTGTCTCGCCGGGGTCGATGACTACGGGGAGATACTCGTTGTTGGAACACAGCACGAACTTGGCGAAGAAACTCACCTCCTCGCGGTCGCGTCCTTTGGCTTCCATCTTATAGTTGCGGGTGGTGCTGAGATTCTTCAGTCGCTCAGAATCCTCGCGCTTGTTGAGCAATACCTCGTCAACCACGATTACAAGTTTGCCGTTCCAGTCATCGTTGAACTGGCTGCGGAAGTTCTCATTGGTGTTGAACGTGACATTCGCCTCAAAGAGCAGTTTGAGGAAATTGAGGAAGGTGGATTTGCCGGTGTTGCGCTCCTCCGATACCAACAGCAGAATCGGAAGTTTCTGCAAGGGCATCGTGTAGAGGATTTGCAGATAGTCGAGGCCGAGGTCGTACTGTTCGCCGAAGATATGGCGCACGAGCGATTCAATGCACGGCCATTTTCCCTCGGCGGGGATGTGGCTTAGCGGTGAATACTTGTTCTTGAAGTTGCCGACTACGGGCTGATAATCCAGATGCGAGGGGACACAGCAGAAGCCGTCGTATTTGGGTACGTTGGCAAGAAAGTCTTTGCCGTAGTCCTGACGGATAGCCTCGATTGTCCACGGGATGCTGCGCTCTATGAGCTGCCCGGCGGCGTTGGGCTGTCGGACAATCTTGTAGTAGGTGGTGCCGATGCGCTCGAAGCGGTCATCGGCTCCGGGAGTTGTATCAATTTCTGTCATGGGTTCAGTCTTCATTGCGGGCGTTTATAATCTCTCGTATCTCGCGCTTGCTGTAACGTGTCGTGCCGTTCACCTTGAAGGGGTGGAGCTTCCCGTCACGAACCATGTTCCATACGGTGGTTTCGCACACGCCTAGCTGTTCGGCCGCCTGTTTCTTGGTGAGCGGCTTGTCTTTCTCTGCTTCCATGAAGATGGGGAGAAGACGCTCTCGTGTGGCTTCGATTGTGTCCACCACCAACTGATGAAGATCGGAGAGGTGGACGGTGAGGAGGATATTTGGAGAATCAGGGTCGGACGACGACACCTGAAGAAGGTCGTAAAGGCTTAGTTTCATCTGTGGAATATGAAATTAGGTTTTATCGCCAGACAACTTGCATCATCCACTGCCCCGGCGACGATTAAGGCAGAGGAGATGTGTCCCCGAAAGGACATAAGAAGGGCTGTCGGCTATGTTTCGCTAAAGCCGACGGTTGTTGCAGTCGACCTGTCTGGGTCAGCGCAGGGCGTAGCTCACCCTTTCCCATGCCGCGCGTATTGACAACGGCATGGGCGGCATCCGTCCCGGATATGGGGCAGACACGGAGCCGGCATCTTATTCAATCTGGATAAGACACACGCTTTCTTTCGTAAAATTTACATGAAGTTTTGGCGACGTATGGACACAGTTATGGCCGTCATCTTCTCTGAATCATTGTTCCTATGGCATTGACAGGGTTTCGAGTGGACACACGTCAGGCTGCACCGCTCCAAAGTCTATGTTTTTCGGTGAGTTATGGGTGTCGCAAAATTCAGCCTGTAATGGCCTGATGACAGCACTGTTGTAGTGCCGCAGTCTCAGATGTCATCTGCCGTCATTTGCAGTCCCAATCCGTTGAGCATCGCTTCCTTAGTGCGAGTTGTTACCGTATTGAATCGTTGCGGTTCGTTCCGCATCTGGCGGCAGGCTTTTCATAGTGTTTCCGGATCCTGAGTCCGGTCTTCTGATAAGGGTACCTCTTTCTTCTTGTCATCGCTTGAATATCCGGCATGGCATCCATCAGGGAACATCGTTCCAAGCCCGGTTAAAAAATTGAACGTGTCGCGTCCGGTATGCTCTGCCATCAATCGTTACATAAAGATAACAAAAATTTTCGAGAATTCCAAATCTGCACAATTCACCCTCCGGCGGTTGAGTTCGTGGGCTACCGTGTGTGATATAAGTGTGTGCCGATAGCGTCCACAAGTGTCACGCCTGAACATAGGCACCGATGTCGGTGTAAGGCTCGGGGAGTACCCGCACACCAATTCGTTCGCAATGCTTTGCGCATCCGGCTGCGAATTTCAGGCACACACCGTTGGGGTTGTGCGTCAGTTGTTCGACCTTATGGCGTCGAATCATAGAGAGTCTGCCCACTCTTGGGCTGTGGGATATGTAGGCGGCGTATGGTCGTAACCGTCACGGCAGAGCAATCTGACGCTCCGCTATGGTAGCGAAATTTGCCACCGCAACTTTCCTAACAAGGCATTGTTCAGAAAAGTTCACGATTCAGCGAAAAAAGTTATCCATAGCCAAAAATAGTGCATGGCCGGGCATTGCTCCCTGCTGGCTCAGGACTTTCTTTTCATCGGCAAAGATAAGTAGCAATTTTCATCACCACCAAATATTTTCCGCCGGATATAGCTCAAGGTTGTACATGTATATCGGCATATACAACCGATATGGCTGTTATAGGCCACTCAATCGCTCGGCAAAGATAATGCCGCCTCGCCGAACTTTCCAAATTATTTCAGCCAATGTCCGTGAATGTCCGTTCTGGTTCCGTTCTTTTCCGCGAAATGTCCGTATGAATGGCCGGTAGGAACCCACGAAATATGCTATAATCCCCCAAATCTATGTCTTTTGACCCACTTTTGGGGGATTATAACGATGTACTATGATTCTTCCGCCTTTTACTTTGTTTTTTTGACGGCTATCGTATATGTTTGGTGCTCAATTTTATAACAAAATATGATAAAAACGGGAAGAGATCATAAAGCGTAAAAGTTCGTCCTTTAAGCATTCTATCCAAGATAATACACTACATACCTTCTTCCTCCTTTACGAATTTAATCTATCAATTATTCTATCATTTAATCAATCGACTTAATAAAAGAGAATATCACGGTTTATTCCATTTCGATAAGGAATCCGACTTTCGTTATTGGATATCTTGGCAGATTTCTAATGAGAGTTTTTTAAGAATGCGTTTAGTTTGGGAATTAACGATTGACGAGCGAAGATAAGGCCTGGCGTTTTCGCTGCATCTTTCTCAATCGCATCTTTGACAGTTTGCCAGAATTTCAACTCTGGCTCTTTAAGACCACTTATTCCGTCGATAGAATAGCGGTTCTCCAGAAGGCTTGATAAAGCTGCTGCATCCGAAATACTCAACTTTTGGGTTGTTTGTCTAATAATCTCATCATCAAGAACATTCAACACAGAATGATTCATAGCCCATGTAACAGATATCGAAGTGGTATTAGGCGTTTTAAAGGCTATCGGACATATCTTTTCAGAGAATCCACGAAGATCTTGAACGAATATCTCTTTAAGAGTTTCCATCTCCTCTTGACTCTTTATTATTTCCTGCTTTTCGATTTTATCTGTTATATAGTTATATATAATTTGAGGCTTATCCCAATTAATCATATCTTTAACCGACTGAAATCTCGATTTTTCAAGATCGTTTACGGAATGTATCGAAAACCATTTATCAACACCACTCTTCACACCATCGAGAATACTGTCTTCTGAAATGACCGGCTGCATCGTTTCCCGGAACTGTATTAGATATGTTGTGGCGTTGACAAAATCGGTGAGTCCCGAAATCTCCCCGTTCTTTGTCGCGTTCCAGAGAGCCTCCAGATTCTTAGAGAATTCATCGTTATCCATTGTAAGCATCTTCTGCATGAACAATGAGATAAGACGGTCTCCTATTTGAGAAGTCGGGAGCAGCATTATTTTCTCCTCTCTGTAGACATTTATCAGTTTCTCGACATCCGGCAATATGCCATCGATCAGATAATATAGAATTCCCGGTGAGGCTATGGGTAATAGCCCACAACCGCGGTTCCTGAAATAGTATTCATAAAACCAGGCCTTATCTAAGGCATGTCGTGGATTCTTTTTCTTTTGATTCTCTACCGAATCCGGTACTGACTCGTCACCGAACAAATCAGATTCCTCCGATAAATCGCCTTCAAAATCAATTTCTACTGACGCAAGAGAATTGAAGGTTGAGAATGACTTGACATCATCATGCGTAAGACGATTTGACTTCATTTCCATTGAAATCGCGAGAATCGAAAACCAGAAATACTCCAGTTCCTCTTTAAAATCCGTGACGTGCTTCTCTTGGCTGACAGCGTACTCCTTAACAAGAGTGAATATTCTATTGAAATGGTTGATCGCAAATTTAAGCGTACGAAGATTAGACAGACTCTCAAGATACTGCTTTACTCTCGTTTTATCTTTTGGAGAAACACTACCCTCTGGATCAAAAGAACTGCTGATCAATGAGGAGGAATCTATAAATTCCTTGAATTCAGTATCCTTGAGCGAGGCTATCATCTCCTTAGCTATTGTCGGAATATTGGGTGAATAATAGAGCGTTTTTTCCACCACCTTTTCCTTGAATGCTCCGAATTTACGTTTATTGCTATTGAGATATTCCTCATTGGCTATGACAATCACTTTTAGTCCTATATTCTCGCTCAGGTTGTTGATGAAACCGAGTATCTCGGTTTCTGTAATTTTGTCATCGAAGCGTTCAAGATCGTCAAGGACGATAATTACTTGTTTCGGAAGCACATCCACACCGGGTCGATAATCAATTAACGAAACGATATCTAAGTACTCCTTAAGTTTTTCGGATTTTTCCAAAACCTTCTTAGTACCATTCCATATTTTCTTTATTTTTGATGTCGCTTCGCCATTTATGCTGTTTAACAATTCCCCCATAATCGCCGATTCCAATTCTTTAATACTTCCTATCCCAAAGAGCGAAATCATTACTGGTAAATAATTATTACCGTTTTTAGTGATAAGATTTAATATCTTATTTTTGAACACCTCCTTGATATTCCCACTTTTAGAGGCTTCTGGACATTCTACGTTCCCTATCATGTCAAGCAATTGATGCTTCACAAAATAGGACTTTCCTGTTCCCCAGTTACCGGAAATCATCAGCACTCCAGTATGCGGAGTCGTCAGGAATGATTCAACTGCATTCTTTATCATAGATTACTTTCAATTATATTCCATCGCCAGCATAGCGTATGCAGCAACAGAGGATGTTTCATAAATTAGGGTGTATGCCTTTGAGTTTTAGTTGTCAATTAGACATCAAAGATATTAAGCATAAATGAATTATCCAAATTCACTTTATTCAGAAAAGATAATTAGTGAAATGATTATAATTTGTCAAATTTGTTATTCACAGGCAAAAATAGAGCAATTGCTGGTATAATTGCAAACCGCGTAAAATCTTCTTTTTGTGGCAAAGATAAGGGGTCATTCTCAATCCCGCCAAATATTTTCAGCCAGATATAGCACGAGTTTGTACAAGTAAATCGGCATATACAACTGATATAACGATTATAGACCGCTAAATCGCTCGGTGAAGATAATCACTCCTTACCGAGATTCCCAAAGTATTCTGGTAATGCATGATTCCTGTTATTCCGTTTTTGGTTCCTATTTCACCCTTTTGATATCACAAATAACATATTATATTGTCACGCCAAGCGCCCGAAAAGCATCATTCAGATTGCAATACTTTACGCCCACTGCGTTACAGACATCGGGTATCTTGACGCGTTTTCTACACATAGGATCCGGCGTTTCATAAGTTACAACTGTAACTGATTGAAACAATGCTTCGGCAATAATCCAAGAATCGGCAACATTTGCAAAATCATTTTTTGCCGCTGGAGTATATGTCATATTCATCATTGTCCACTGTGAAACCGTTGACAATGAAACAAGAGTCTCATTGTTTTCTTTTATAAAGAAATCTTTAGGCAAATTATTATCAATCCAATCGACCAATTCGTCTTTACCCTTACGAATCTCATCCTCAACCTTCTTGATTGACTTGAAAGATCCGTTAGCCGCTAATTGTGAAAGTGCTTGCCAAAATGATGGGTAGACATCCATTGGCAACTCATTCTTCGCGGTGATGAATATATTTGTATCAAGTAAATATGTCATGCCACTTAGATTGAGGTTGTCATAAATTTATCAAATGTCTTACCATATAATCCTGTCAAACGATAGGCTTCCGTATAAGATATTTGTTTGGAACGGACAGCATTGTAAATATGAATGGCAAATAACTTGCCCACTCTTTTCGCTGCTGTTTTATAAAAAGCTCCACCGGAGCTTTTTTTCTTTAGCCGTGCATTTGCTCGATATCGTAGATAAAACTCACGATATTCCTCATTACTTATAATCCCCAAATCATGTGCCCTACGAGCTATTACAAGAGTACTTACATTAAACTTTTTGGCGCATTCTTCTATGGATGTCCAATAATCCTTTAGAAGACTTCCTGGCACCAAAAATTCAGCGGCTACTTTATCACAATAGGATTCAACTAAATCATGGTATTCGCCTACAAATCCAGCATAACCGGCACTAACACCTACAAGCACATGGGTAAATTCATGAGCTAATGTAAACATCTGTGCATTTTTACTATCGCTATTATTCACGAATATCATAGGAGCATTGGTTTCTCCCACAAGGGCGAAACCACGACATTCTTCCACGTCCAAAGTCCTATGCGTATTATTCCCAACAATGCCATTAAAAAATACACATATACCTGTTTCCTCTATTTTTTCGACAAAATAATTTATGGCCTTATCGGGAGAGTTAAAACTCATCATCCAGTCAATCTCTAAACCGAGGAGCTGACGAATGATAACCGTCATATCCAGAATTGGGGTTGTAATATCGTACTTCCCAACAAACGGACATTCATCTAGGTCATTCTCAGTGAGATAATCGGATAGCCATTCTTGGCGACCTTGAACATCAAGCACTGTTTGATATACATTCAAGTCAAATTTGCCATTTCCCGCCTTACCTCTAAACATTGGTATTGGAGGTGTTTCAACAGGAGGAGAAGGGAGCATTAGAAATGCCATCGGTACGTGTACAGTAGACGCAAAGCTTTCGAGCTGTTTAATTGTAGGCTTTTTTTCATCCTCAATATACATAGCGACATCTGGATGGGTTCTAAGGAACTCATCCACTCTGTATCCTGCTCTTTCAATAGCCCACAGATACATTTCTTTGGGTATTGTCACATACTCACGTGCCATGGCTTTGCAAAGTTAGTGATTTTTATTGATATAAACGGCTTTTCGATGATGAAAGATTTACTTGCTCCCAAATATGCTTAAGAATATTTGGGAGCAAGTAAATCGATCTTGATGAGACGCAATTGCCAAAATAGCGATACTCAGATAGTTATAATTCTTACCACATATCGCTCTCTTTCTTCGACATGGCGGCGATTTCGTCGGCTATCTCCTCGGAAGATAGCTTGATGTAGTCCATGAAAGTCTTTTGCGTCTTGTGTCCGCTGACGTGCATCATCTGGAGGATGGTGTACTTGTGGCTCAGATACATATTTGTGATGCCGGTGCGTCGGGCGGTGTGGCTTGTCACGCAGTCATAGCGTGGCACAATCACATTGCCGTTAAGGTCGGTCTCCGGCTCCTTCTTCTCCTTTCTCAACGCTTCTTTCTGCTTCATGGTGAGCTTGGTCGGCACCTTTTCTTTTAGTGACGGCAACTGTTCCGACAGGTCTTTCAGAATATCCTTGATGTAGCGGTTCAGTACCTGCTCGTTGGCCTTCGGTATGTTGTAGCCGTATTTCTCGCAGATGGTGATAAGATTTTCGTTGAGAATGGGGATTGTCACCTCGGTCTTAGTCTTTTGCTGGACAAGACGGATTATGCGCGTTCCCTTTCGGGTGGTCTCAAAGTTGTCGGCATTGAGATTGTTGTAATCACTAACGCGCTGACAGGTATAGCAGCCAATGAGAAAAACATCGCGGATATGTTCTTTCTTCCCGGTCAGCGGCATTTCGTATAGGGCTTGCAGTTCCTCCTCGGTGAGATAAATCTCGACAGCCTTGTCGCGGTCTTCAATCTTTTTCTTGACAATAAGAGCCGCCGCACGTTGATTGTCGTGTACGCCGTCAATGAAGGCGGCGTTAATAAGAGCTTTAAGATTTGTCAGATGCTTGTTGACCACCTTTGCCATGTAGCCGTGCTTCTGCAAATAGTTGATGTAGCGCGATACAAACGCACGGTCAATATCCGCCCACCCGAATTTGTGCAATGGGTCGAAGCCCTCATAGACCCCGATAAAACTTTTCCATGCCTTGCAGGTGCCGGGGGCATAGTCGTCACTACAGATCTTGCGTGCCCCGCTCTTGATGTCATCGACAAACTGAACGAGAAACGGCCAGATAAGACGGTTCTTCTCATCCTCGATGCGTTTCTTTTCCTCGGCTTTCTTGCGGGCTTTTTCTTTCGCCGCCTCCCGCTTGGCGATAGCCTTTCGCTCGGCTTCGGCGGCTTCCTCCATAGCCCGGCGTTCTGCGTCCACTTTCTCCGGCTCTGAAATGTAACGCACATCCATGTCGAGAGCCTCACGGTCAAACTTCACCTTTGCAAGATGAGCCTTGACGATGCCCTCAATCTGCGTCAGCTTGGCGTGAAGCTGATAATTCTTCTTCTGATGCGCCAGCCATGCGCGAGGCGATGCCGTAGCCTTCTGCCAGTCAGCAACCTCAACTTGAAGCATGGTTGATACAAGCACGTCAACCTTGCGGGTATGTATGCGGATAAAGAGGGTCGCAGTGTCCTTCTTCAAATCCTTAGTACGGATGTGAAACGGCGTCAATTTTTTCGGAGAGGGTGATTTTGTCATACCTTCGTTGTTATAAATTTCTGAATGGTGGCGTTCACAGTTATTCACAATCAGCCACTTTGGTTCTGCAAATATAACAACCCAAACCGCATTTTGTCAAGCCGGGTCACCACGTAGGTCACCACGTTTTTTGAATAAATCTGAAAATCGGCAAAATTCAACAAAGTTCATATTTCGCTATTATTCAGCTTTTTGCTTGAACAAGACGTTCAAATTCATTCGTATTCATTCACTTACTCAGGTTCTGGTGGCACCACAAAAGGCAGCTAATTCTCAATAAGTTAGCGGTCTTTTATTCATCCACGCCCATACTAACGTGCTGTATCATTGTACATTATGCTTGTCGCAATAGGCGCGTATTTTTATTGCGATTGGTTAATATACTGATAATCAGCACACAAATTATATCTATTAAAAATCATTCAGCATCATTCAACCCCACGTCACCGCTCCATAACCCCAAACTTTAACAGACTTAAACCATCATCAGACTGTAAATCAGACTGTAAAAATGTGGTGACCTCAGCCAAAATTCCGCCAGATCACCACGTTTAACCGTTAAAATCTCATAATAATTTCGTAACTTTGCGGTAGGGTTGACACAAATATAGGCATATAGTAAAAACTGCCTATGACATTTTAGAAATAAGAAGCGGTATGCTCTCTTGTAAGTCGAGAACGGAGGAAATTCAAGACACTGCAGAAGGATAGCATAGTGGTTCTCACGCATACAGCATGGGCTGCCATACTACATTCGTGCATTTAGGTTTCCTACAACCTTCGACTTAGAATGCTGCATTGGTAGTCCGCGCTTTTGTATTTACGAATCGCCCTGTCGGACTGATGGGCAAAAAGAAAAAACAATGGAAATGAAATTCTGTCAGAGCTGCGGAATGCCTCTCACAAGTGAAATCCCCGGTACGAATGCTGATGGCACGCCCAACGAAGATTACTGCATCTACTGTTACAAGGACGGCAAGTTCACGCAGGATATGACTATGGAGCAGATGATAGACCACTGCGCCCAGTTCACCGACGAGATAAACAAAAACTCCGGTCAGAATCTTACAGTCGAGCAGATGAAAGAGCAAATGCGCCAATTCTTCCCGCATCTCAAACGCTGGAAAAATTGAATAGTTAGATTGTCTGGCTATATAACTGTAAGCTGCTATGGAAAGTCGCAAAGTAATCACAACTTGGATTGCCGTTACTGTTGCGGTGATGTTCGTGTTTCCGTTTGCTGTGGCCGGACTTGCTTCGGAATGTTCGGGAATGGCATTGTGCATGATATTGTTCTTCATTGTCAATCCGATATATTCCGCCATACTTGGATTCCGTTGCGGCAGAGATATACGCCGGATGTGGAATCTACCCTTGGTATCGTCCGTTGCTTTTCTTGCCGGAACGTGGCTATTCTTCGACATCAAGGAAGTATGGTTTATCATATATGCCTCTGTCTATTTGATTATCGGATGGACTGCAATGGGGATAAGCAGATATCTGAATAACAGAAATATTCAAAACAATTAATTGTATGCCGTATATATCAATAGAAATCGGGCAGTTGACCGCAGAACAGAAACAACAGTTGATTAAGAGGCTTACAGCCACAGCCTCCGAGATAACCCATATCCCGGAGCAGTTCTTCACTGTTGCCATAAAGGAGTTGCCGGATGAGAACTTTGGCATTGGCGGCAAGTCAATCGACGAGGTAAAACAGAATTATAACGGTAAAAAGTTCAGAAATGGCGTTTGACTACAAGAAAGAATACAAGGGGATGTATATGCCTAAGGCTACTCCAACTATCGTGGAAGTGCCTGAGATGAAGTTTATCGCTGTCAATGGCAATGGAAACCCTAATGAGCCGGACGGAGAATACCAGCAGGCTTTAGGCATTCTTTATCCTGTGGCTTATGCTCTGAAAATGAGTTACAAGACAGATTACCGTATCGATGGTTTCTTTGAATACGTCGTACCTCCACTTGAGGGTCTATGGTGGACTGACAATACCATCACAGATGATTTCACAGACAAGTCTGCGTTCCGATGGATTGCAATGATACGTGTTCCCGATTTTGTGGAGGATGATGACGTGGGATGGGCCAAAAGAGAGGTGTGCCGTAAAAAAGGACTTGATTGCCCCTCTCTTTACCATATGAGTTTTGAGGAAGGTCTATGTTCGCAAATCATGCATACCGGGTCATACGACACAGAGTCGATGTCTCTTGATGCTATTGACAGGTATATTGAATCAAACGGTTACTTAAAGGATATTACACCGAGTCGCCGCCACCATGAGATATATCTTTCTGATCCGAGAAAATGCAGTCCCGAAAAGATGAAAACCGTTCTTAGAATCCCTATCGCCAAACGCAAATGAGCCTCACATTACGTTCATATCAACCTTCAGATGCCGCTGTGATTACATCGTGGCTTAAAAACGAGTATCTTATGCGCCAATGGGACGCCGACAGATATGAGCGTTACCCAGTCACGCCCGAAGATATGAACACATATCACGAGGGAAATATTGACGGACAATGCTCACGCGCCCTGAGAATCGAATTTCTGAAATCACCAAAAAATCGCTGAGTGAGAAGGATTGCATTCAGTATTATCAGTTGATTCGCAATATCATACGCGAAGACTCGGAATCAAAAAAGGTAATATTTATTACCGACGCGAAGAATCCATCCACTAATAACGATATCTCTTGCTTTTGCAAAGAATTTCTTACAAACTCAATTACTCAACCTTTATTTTGGACTTGGCAAGAGATATGCGCCCAGTGGCCAGCGGGCATTGAGAAGCCCTTCCAATTTGTATGTTTTGAGGATACTGTATCTATCTGATACTAACGGTTGGCATCATCTGTTACGGGATTTGCTCGAAGCCGATGTGGTGGTGCATTCCGAGGAATTTCCGTAGGCTATGCGGTGTAGAATGCATTAGTTTTATTATCTTTGCTTTTGAATCAGCAACCGTTAAACAGCAACGTATGTTCCCCCTTGAAGAAGAATTCGGATTAACCGCACTGAGGTTAAAATGCGATTCTGCTAAATCCCGCATTTTCGGCTTTATAATGTATACTCGTCGTCATTCATATATCGTAAAAACCTTAGAGGATGCTGCCTTTTGGAATGAGTTAGACGAGATATCTGGTCCCAGATGGCCGATATTTGCGGTAAAGCCTTTAGCCTCGGGACGTTATCGAATCCCATACTCCTCTATGCCTGGTTCATTCCAAATGATGGTTCAAACCTGGGTCGAACCTAATGAAAACAGAAAATTTCTTGAGGTGTTTTCATTGGAGGAATCCCAAGACTTACCTTGCCTTGTGGTATTTATCTGGAACGAGGATGATGAAATTGAACAGATAGTATGCAAGTTAAGCAATCGAAACTTAGAGGAAGCTTTCGACTCCATAAGGGAGGTGGTCACTGTAATCTCTGAGGCTGAACAGCAAATCCTTCCTGCTTATAAGAAAACAACCAGCTTGTTTGAAAATGTCAAAGCGGATATAAGGGCACATTTTTTTCACAAAAAAATTACCCGATTTGCCAAACACCTCCCTCTTCTCTATGATTTCATCACTAAGTTTAATTAGTAAATATGAGCAACGAAATACTTTACATACTTTTGCCGGATTTTGCCGCCCATGAAATGGTATATCTGATGGAAGCCGTCAGCAGTGACGAGCAACAGCTAAAACCAAATCCGAAATATGTCAACAAGATTGTGGCGGAGTCTCGCGAACCGGTGGCTGCCATGGGAGGGTTCAAAGTCATTCCCGACTATACTTTCGGGGATATGCCTGACGATTATGCGGCGCTGGTGCTTATTGGTGGTTACGGCTGGTTGACTCCAGCCGCGGAAAGCGTGGTGCCGGTTGTGGAGAAAGCCATCAAGAGCGGAAAAATTGTCGGAGCAATCTGCAATGGTGCTTCCTTCCTGGCAAAAAATAGATTCCTAAACGACATAAAACATACCGGAAATGGAATCAGCCAGCTGAAAATATGGGGCGCAGAGAACTATACCAACCCGACTGGCTACCTTCATCAGCAGGCCGTCTCAGACGGCGGTGTCGTGACAGCCAACGGTTCCGGCGTGCTTGAATTCACGCGGGAATTGCTTCTGCTTCTTGAGAATGACTCTCCAGAACGTATCGAGATGTATTATCAGTTCAACAAACAAGGTTTCTGCTCACTGTTCCCCCCCGCGTAAACATCATGGCCTGTACCGCTGAATTCATAGAATCCGTCTGCGAGACACTTGCTCCTTTGGGCGAAATACGCGCCCGCAAGATGATGGGCGAGTATGTCATCTATGTGAATGAAAAATGCGTGATAACGGCATGTGACAACATGGCCTTTGTCAAAAAACTGCCGTGTATTGCCGACTTGATGTCGGATGCGGAGACCGGTTGCGCATACAAAGGGGCGAAAGAGGGATATATCCTTGATTTCCGTAATCGTCAGCAGACTCTTAAAGTGATTGAGACCTTGTGGGAGCATCTGCCCTTTCCGAAGTCAAAGAAAAAATAGAACCGTCTGGGGACGACGGGTGTTTTATCATTGTGTATAAATCGATAAGGATATGTTCTCATTAAGAAGATTGGCCCTTGTGGCAATCTTGTCATTTTGCGCTATGACTATAAAAGCGAAACAATCTTATATCTTCCTCGCCCCAGGGGTTGAGGAAATCGAGGCGATGGCGACCATCGACGCGCTCCGCCGGGCTGAAATCCCCGTTGTGGCGGTGGCCGTCGATTCCACCCTCCAAATCAAAGGGGCCACCGGCCAGACAATCGTTGCCGATTCACTGATTTCTGACATCGATATCAGTGATGCCGACTGGCTTATCGTGCCCGGAGGTGTACCCGGGGCTCCCAACCTCCACGCATCCGAGACCGTCTCCCGGATGCTGCTCGAACATTTCAACAAAGGCGGCCGCATAGCGTCGATTTGCGCCGGACCGGCTGTGGTTCTCGCCCCCTTGGGGATTCTGAAAGGCAAAAAGGCGACATGCTATCCCGGTTTAGGAAATCAAATCAACGCCAACGGAGGTGAATATGTCGAGAAAAAAGTCGTGACCGCCCCGAATCTGGTCACTTCTGAAGGCCCCGGCACAACCTTGCCGTTCGCCATCGAAATCATCCGCCAGACCAAGGGGGACAAAGTTGCCGACGACACCGCCGCATCCATGATAGTCTCATTATAGAATGACCGCATGTCAGAAACGGTATTGAAGGGAGAGTAGGATTGAGCGGCGCCTGATATTGAAGACTTGTTCCGAGCGGGAGAGTGTGCCGTAATTCACATACTTGTAGCTGCGTTGGTCAAGAATGTTGTCTGCGGTGAGGGTCAGTCTCACTTTGTCGTTGAGCCTGCCGACAGCCGATGCGTCAAGCAATATCAGACCGGCGTTGTTCCCTTCCGGGAAATGTGTGAGGAAATGCTCCGCGCCGAGGGTGAACTGAATATGGTCATTCGGAATAATCGTCGCGAAAAGATTCTGATGTAAAGTATGGTAACTGCTCCGGTCATTGTTTATGTCGAGCCTTGAGAATCCATAACTCCCCTCATAGTTTGCCGAGAGCCACCTGAGAATGCTCCCCTTGAAATATAGTTTCAGCTGGGCTGTCGCCTGACTGAAAGGGACAACCGAGCTTTCACGCATCGATGAGGCTGACGCGAGCGAGACACTACCCTCCACCCCCACAACCATTTTGCTGTGGCCGAGTCCCTTGCTGAGACCACCCTTCATATACCAGTTATCGCTTCCGTAAAGCCGGTCGGCATAGGTTGAGATTATCAAATCCCCGACAAACAGCTGATTGGCCATTATGGAACTGCGCCGATACCCATACCCCGCTGACAGATTGACAAACAGCGACTTCATCGGATTGCGGTATCGGTAAGAAAACGACACCTTCACATCCTGAGAATATTTGTCGGGATTGGACGCGATAAACAGATTGCGGTAATCAGCCAATACCGGAGTGTAAATATTCAAATAGGGCTGTGGCGAACTGACGGCATATGTCACCATCCCCGACAGTTCGGATTTGGCCGTGAGTTGCCGCCTGACACCCAACTGTGGCGACATGTTCACATAATCGTGACTTCCTCCGACATTATAGTGGAGCCATTTCAATGGCATATGCAGGGAGGCCCTCCATCCATTCCTTTCATAATCGACTTGCGGAGTCGCCGAGACATCGGAGAGGAAAGCGTTATTAGAGGCGAGGTTGTCAAACCTCCCCATCCCGGACAAATCACTCCGCATACGATGATAATCCAGGTCCAAGGCGGCGGTAAGATAGTATTTCCAGAACCGGCTCAGTTTCCCGGCCCTTGTTTCAGTGGTGCTTCTGAATTCTGTGGTTGTGAGACCCTGTATGGCATTCTCATCTCCCGCAACGTTCAGGCAATCGGGATGATGTCCGAAAGAGTTGCGCGAAATGAGTGTGAACAGCCTCTTTTCGTTGCGTTTCACCAGTTTGAGGTCGTTGCATACCGACAGGCTCTTCCTATCAACCAACTGAGTGATGTCTGACGAACCGGTTATGGCGGAGTTTGATTTTCCCCATTCCCCTCCAAGGGTCAGTTTCTCTTTCAGGTAATATCCCCGTTTGTTGGTCTCGCTGTAAAACTGGGCCGAAAGGTCATGTGTCTGGATGCGTTGACTGTTGTTTTGTACAAACGTGGGTATCTGTTGGCTGAAATAATCTGTCGTCACCCCTGAATTGTAGTCAAGACGGTCACCCATATAGTCGAGTTTGAGCCGCATCGACGTGTCACCCGACCGCCATGCGGTAATCCCGTTTGCAAGCCACGACAAGTTGTCGCGGGTACGTTTCTCAGACAGGGGCGCGTTGACTATGTCGGCCGAAATATACTCCGGCCATAATGACTCCGCATAATCAGCCCTGAACATCATGTCCACATCATGGTCAAGAATCTCGCCTGCGGGGTTCCATCCCGTGTTGTCGGCTTTCAGGGTGAACATATTCTGCATTTTCGGGGCCATCCGCATCGTGAACAGCGACCCGTCGTAAAGGAACGGTTCGACACCGGCAGCCCCCTGGGCGACACCCACCCAGCGGCTACGGGCATCATCCTTCAATTTCAGGTTTATCCCCGCTTCCTCCGGAAATTCAATCCCTTCGAGAGCCTTGACCGGCTGATGGTTTTCCATCACCTCCACTGATTTCACATCCTTATAGGATATATTGTTTGTGGCCAGCCCATACTGCCCCCCGATGAAATCATTCCCGTCAAGATAAAACCTGTTTATCGGTTTTCCCTGATACTCGATGGTACCGTCCTCCTTCACCTTTATGCCAGGAAGACGCTTGATGACATCTATGATCGCATTATCCTTGGCGTTGGCATACCGGGCGACATTGAACACAAGAGTGTCTCCTCTGGCATATATGTCAGGAGCCTCCACTATCACATCTTTAAGTTGTGTGGCCTGCTGAATGAGACAGACCTCCGACAGATTGGCTGACACAGGCAACGTCAGCGTCCGGGAACCCAGACACCTGAACGACACCGAGTCTGTCGCGGCCTTGAACGGCAACAGGAAGCGGCCATCACTGTCAGTGGTGGTGAACGAGCCGTTGCCCTTCACTATCGCCCCCGCGACAGGTTCACCTGTCTCCCCATCCTTCACCAGCCCGCGCAATTCCCCCCGGTCTACCGCCATCACCGGCAGCAGACCGAGCAGAATGCAAAGTATGAAAAAGCTGTATCGTGTCATTTGTTCCAGTCAAGCTCAAGGTAATCAAACTGCAGCTCGATCGGGTCGTAGGCATCAAGTGTCGGATTCCCCGCTTCATCGGTGACTGTGACATGGTTTCCCGTCGTCGCCTCATAATAGGCATATGGATTCACCTCATAGCGATGGCGTGTGTCATAATAGTCACGGCGGCTCACCTCATTGAAAGGCACTTTGTATACCGTGATTGGCCGGTCAGCCCTCGACTTGATGCCGATACACTCGAAAGTGTAATGCCCCTTTTCATCCGTGGCCTTCATTATCAGGCCGGGCAACCCGTATAGTTTCCATGGACCGTCGGAAAGAGGTATATCCTCGGTATAGAAAACCATCCATTCACGGCCTCGGAAGTTGCATCTCGCGCCGTGGCACTCATAGCCTGAAATGGTAGTGACCGAATCTGTCAGCTCCCAATCCAACTGCGGCATATCCTCCTGATAGCGGAACCAGTCCTGGCAGATTTTCTCGGTGTGGGTAAGTTTTCCGGTTGGAAAATTCTTGTAGATTGTCAAGAACTCACCGGTGCTGAGCTTCCCCTCAATCGCCGCGTCAACAATCTGTTCGTGGCTCGAACGCATTATTATGGAATCGACAGTGAGGTTCTTGTAGCTGGAGAACTTCGACAAACCGTCCGGCCCAATCTGCAAGAGCATCTTGTCGCCTGAAATATTGTCTTCAAGCAAGCCGGTGGTGTCCACACAGCAGCGATAATCATAGACAAACTCCATTGTCTCGTTGGCGAGGGTCTCGGTCTCGGGGACAGAATTGGGCAGGATGCTCAAAGTGCGACGGATGGTTCGGCCATCGGCGACGGCCACAAGCAATACGATGATGCTGATAAAAGTCAGAATTTTTTTCATATCGGTCAGATTTTGATTTCTGCCGCAAAGTTATCAACGCCATGCCGGTCAGACCGAAAACAATCATTACTCAATCATTATGGAATTATTACTCAATTATTACTCCCCGTCAGATATGCTGACTGACAGCAGACTCCGTTGATGAAATTTTCCTAATTTTGCGCCATGGAAAAACGTATAAAAGCCCTTTATATAATCACCATAATCGCGATACTGTCATTTCTCGGCATGCAGGTCTACTGGCTGTATGGCAGATATGAGTTCTCACTCTCCGAATATGAGGCATCTGCATACAAAACCATCCGGCAGACCGTGACAGAGCTGAACCAGAGCCGACAGGAACAACCCGACTCAGACGGACGGACACGCACCCTGCAGTCGAAATACAGTCTGAACCATTCTTATGACAGTGTCGGCTCGCAGGTGACTGTCGCCGTCGTCTCCACCCAGAAATATTACGCGCATGAATTACTCGGAATCAAAGAGAACCGCCCCCTGACATCGGAAGAGCAGATTCGTGTGGCCCGTCTGCTATTGGAAGACTCCACACTTGTCGACGCTCAGGAGAAGATTTTTGACGCGAGCAACGCGCCATCGGACGCGGCCATATGGGGCGCGTTCAAAAACGTCGATGCGGAATTTGCATACCCGTTGAGAGCCGAGGAGGCCGATTCGGCGTTCAACCTCCGAGGACTGGCTTCGGAGACGAAGCTGACTGTCACCGACAGCATCGTGTGGGAACCGACCGTCTTGCGCCACGCGTCGGTGTTCGACCCGACGATAAAAGTTTCCGTTCCATATTCCGAACTTGAGAGGAAAAGCGTCGTGGTGACCTGCCACCTCCCCGTGGCCAGGATATTCCACGAAATGCTCGGAAGCCTGATTATCGTGGCGTTGCTGTCAATGTTCCTCATAGTCTGCCTTGTGCTGCAGTTTGCCACGATATTGAAATTCTCCCGGCTTGAAAATATGCGCAACAGCTTCATCACCACCATGATACATGAGCTGAAACGCCCCATCTCCACACTGAAGATGTGTGTCTCCGGCCTTGACAATGAGCGGATGATGGAAGACCCGTCCATCAAAAAGGAAATACTGTCGGAGACAAGGACCTCCCTCGACAATCTTTCAGCCTATTTCTCGAAACTGAGGGATATAACCTTCAACAATGTGGAGCAAATCCCGCTGAACATACAGACCATCAATCTCCATGACCTTTTCCGGACTGTCGCGGACGCGACACTGCTGCCGCCGGAAAAGACCGTTGTCATCAGAAACGACATCGACATGACAATCGAGGTATCAGCTGACCGCTCTCATCTTTACAATATCCTGAACAATCTGGTGGAGAACGCCGTGAAATATTCCGGCCGGTCGGTGGAGATAACCGCCACAGCCTCCGGAATCGACGGGTATGTCGAGATTGCTGTCAGCGATAACGGCTCAGGCATTTCAGCCGGAGACATCAGGCACATATTCAAGAGGTTCTACCGGGGAAAAGCCTCCGCAGGCGAACAGCCGGGAATGGGGCTTGGACTCGCCTATGTGAGATTGCTTGTCGATGCCCACGGAGGGGAGATAACCGTAAAAAGCGTGGAGGGGGAAGGCACATGTTTCACAATAATACTGCCGCAATGACAAAGCCAATCAAAATACTTCTGGTCGACGATGACATCAAGAACTCGATGCTCCTCAAACATTTCATCGAGGCTGAGGGATATGAGGTAATCTATGCCAACAACGGGAAAGTAGGGCTGGAGATATACCGGGAATGCCGTCCCGACTTGGTTCTGCTTGACATAAACATGCCTGAACTCGACGGGTTCGAGATGGCGCGTATCATCAGGCAGACTGACAAGAGGGTGATAATCTTCTTTCTGACAGACCGCACGGACAAGGTTGACCGCCTGCACGGCTTTTCCCTCAAAGGGAACGATTATATCCCCAAGCCGTTTTATCCCGAGGAAGTGATCGCGAAAATCAACGAGCGGTTCGAGAGCATGACTGTGAATCATGATGTCGAGTATCAATTAGGTGACACCCTGTTCCGTCCCAATCTCTCCTCTCTGACTTACAAAGGTGAGACCCATTCACTCTCCGTGCGCCAGACAGAGATATTGCTTATGCTTGCCGAGAATATGGGGAATCCGGTCGAACGGGCACCATCCTTGACCGTATATGGGGAGACGCGAGTTATTCCAACTCACTGGCCCTGAATGTGCAGATAACATATATCCGTCGGCTTTTGACCGACCCGGAGATCAACATCACCTCCATAAAGAAAAAAGGATACATTCTTTCGGTCGGCCCGCAATAAAATGCTCATTGTTTCAGGTTTTTTCGTAATTTTGCGGTATGCGCAATCTGTTGTTCATAATAATCCTGCTGGTAGTCACCGGCTGCAGTTTTTCGGGTTCCAATCCCAAGGCACTCGATGAGGCTCAGAGTCTTATGCAGAGCGACCCATCGGCTGCCCTCTCCAAACTCAATGAGGTGGATGTGTCGGAGTTAGATGACTCCGCCATCATGGCACGATGGGCGCTGCTTTACAGTGAGGCCATGGTGGTCAACAGGGTCTCCGCCCCGACCGACACCATCGTCAACATCGCCATCGACTACTATGGCCGCCACAACCTGGATGACGAGTTCCATAAAGCGTCACGGCTGAAAACCCTGATTATGTGCGGCGAGGACTCCGACGCGCTCGCGACAGCCCTCTACCTCCAGAAAGAGAAGGAGTTCTTTCTATACAAAGAACGCGCCACACATCAGCTACACACCACGATAGGTGTGATAGCGTTGCTTGTCGCGGCCGGGATAATCCTCTGGATGCGTCAGCGGATGAGATTGCAGACCCTCCGTAACGAGGCTCTTATGGCGGAAGCCTCCGGACTTAAATCCCGGATAGATGTCAGCCGTGGTGATGTGGACCGGCTTCAATCAAAACTGCATGGTTTGCTTGAAGACCGCTTTGTCCTTATCGATACTCTCTGTCAGACCTACTATGAATCGCAGGGTACCAAGACCGAGCGGAAGGCAATCATCGACAAGGTGAAGGGGGAAATCGAGTCGGTGCGCACCGACTCTTTCTCCAGAATGGAGCAGGCGGTCAATGATTGTCGCGACAATCTCCTCCTTTCGGTCAAGGAGCATTATCCCGACATCAAACCGGAGGATTACCGGCTTCTGGTATATCTCGCGAGCGGCTTGTCGACACGGACAATCAGCCTTCTTCTCAATGAATCGGTGGAGGTAATCTACAAGCGGAAATCAAGGCTGAAATCACGCGTCAAGGAGTCGGTGGCCCCATCCTGTCCCGAGATTATGGATGTTTTCTGAGCCGGTTTTCCATGCGGTCAGACTTTTCCGGAAGTCCACCATATATTACCCATATTATCAACAGATTACAGATTAAGCGGTCAGACTTTTATTTTGGATTTCGGGGATTCATATGAGTAATTTTGCATCAAAAAATCACTCATATGAAAGTCAAGAAAATAATTTCCATCCTGACCGCCACACTCTCTGTCACAACCGTATCGGCCAGCAACGATGAACCGACCGACAGCCTGTCCCGCGAGTTACAGGAGATAGTGGTCACAGCCAAACAACCCGCCACCAGACTTGTCGGCTCCACACTTGTATCCACCATCCCCGGCTCTAACCTCGCCGACCTCGGCAACGCGCTCGACGTGCTTGCCCAGTTGCCGATGATAAAGGTCGACGACAACAATGTAAGCGTCATCGGCAAGAACGACATCGAAATCTATATCGACGGGTGCCCTATGCGTGACCCCGAGGAACTACGCCAGATACGTTCGACCAATCTCAAAAAGGTAGAATTGCTGATGGCTCCCGGCGCGGCATATGCCAGCACCACCGGAGCTGTGCTGAAAATCACGACAAGGCGAGACTTCATCCAGGGATTGTCAGTCACCGACCAGTTCCTGATAGACCGGAGACGCAAATGGTCGGTTATGGATTATCTCGGTGGGAACTACCGCATCGGCGCGTGGGAAATCTTTCTCAACGCGAGTGTCAACCATTACAATTCGCTCGTCAAGGGGGTAACGACAAACACCCTGCTTTATGAGGGGAAGGAGACTGTTGTTGGTGGAAGCCAGAAAAACACCAACCCGACAACAACCGGGGTCATAAAGGGTGGATTCAACTACACGAAAGACTCGCAATCTTTCGGCGCATATTACCGGTACAATCCCGAACATGGAGACTTCTCAAACCACGGCACGGAATGGTTTGACAGCAATCCTCCCCTGCTCAGGAATATCGACCGGAACATACGCGCCCACAGTCACCTTGTCTCGGTCTATTACGAGAACTGCTTCAACGACAGGTACACGCTCCATTTCGACGGGGACTTTCGACAGTCGGAAAGCCGCAACCGGGTCGCCACCACCTATCCCGAATCCGCAACCTCAGATGTCAACTCCACCGACCGGCGCGAGTCAACCCTATGGGCCGGAAAGCTTTATCTTGATTTCCCGTTATGGGACGGCAACTTCACCATCGGCACACAGGACAGCCACACCCACACCACTCTTGACTACCGGATGCTGAACCCTCAAGTCGGCCAGTACATCCCCTCCTCGCTGACCGACGCACGGCAGACATCGGCTGCGCTGTTCGCCTCCTGGGCGCGTATGCTGGGCAACCTCTCTCTATCCGCAGGGGTAAGGTATGAATATGTCGATTATGACTTCAAGGTAGACGGCATACGCGACCCGAATGTCAGCCGCCGTCATCACCTGGCGACACCCGACATCTCGCTCGGCTATTCCTTCAATGAGGAGACCCAGCTGAGTCTGAGCTACAAGATGGCGACCGTGAAACCGCCGTATTCACAGCTCACCGGATCGCTCAGTTATGTCGGACTGCATGAAATTGAGGGGGGCAATCCTGCGCTACGCGATGAGAAGATGCATGACATACAGCTGTTCGGCATGTGGAACGGCTTCATACTGCAGGCGGACTTCATGCGCAGCCTTGACACCTACGCATACGTCAAGCAGCCCTACCCCGCCGACAACCTCCAGCTTCTGATGCATCCGGTCAACATCGACGTGTCAGCCCTCAGCCTGTATCTTGTCTGGAGCAAGCCTGTCAGACGCTGGACTCCGAATGTCACCCTCGGCATATACCGTCAATGGCTCACCCTCGACAACACCAGTCACAACAAGCCTATCTTCTCCTATTACTTCGACAACACCTTCTCATTGCCCGGCGGATGGCTCATCACGGCCAATATGAGAGGACAAAGCCAAGGAGACATGCACACCAACCGTTTCGGAGCCACTTGGTTTACGATGGACGCGTCTGTCGGCAAGACTTTCCTCAACAAATCGCTGACCGTCAAACTCTCGGCCACAGACATATTCAACACCGCCAACAGTGACTGGACGATGGACACCTACGGTATCCATGTCGACAAGCGCCAGAATTACGACAACCGGGGAGTGGCCCTCCACATCATTTACAGATTCCAGCCCAGGAAGAGCGCATACAAAGGGAAGGCCGCATCAGACTCGGAGATGAACCGCCTGTAATCAGTGTCTGACCGTAATCAGTGGCTATGTAATCAGTATTTGAAATTATCAGGCTTGACATAGATGTTGTACCTCTTGATGGCACCCGGAACCTCCGACTCCATGCGGGGCAGGTATTGGAATCCCGAGATATTCCGGGTCGCCCCGAGGTCAATCACTATGGCATGCGGGAAGGGGGTCCCGGGCGCGGTCTGCCAGTAGGTCGACTCCTGAAGGTCGAAGGTCTTGTCAGCCGAACGGTTCACACCATCCATGTCCTCGCTGTCGGCATACATCACAGTCCACGGCTCGCGGGAAACACGTTCACCGTTCTCATCCAGGACATACATCTCGGCGATTGCGGCGACATCCTTCCCGTCGATTGCATCCAGAGCCTCGACGCAAAGATAGCGGCCACGCACGGGGGCGGCGAATCTCACCTCCTGCCAGCCGTTGCCCGGCTTGAATTCACCTGACGCCACCGGCGTTTCAGAAGTCAGGTCAAGCACCTGTCCCTCCTCGCGGTGGGTCTGGCGTTTCTTGACAAGCAGATGGTCGAGCTTCGGCTCTTTTAGTCCCTCGCTTCTCGCCTCACGCGGCCCGAGGATGTCGAAGACAAGTATCTCGTTCTCACCCTTGTTGAGCCAGCATCCCGGCATATACAGGGTCTGCTGGGGGCCGATTTCCCAGATACGTCCCAACGGATGACCGTTGACATAAACCAGCCCTTTCCCCCAGGTCTCGAAATCGAGGAACGTATCAGAAGGCTTGTCGACATTGAATTTGCCACGATAGACACCCATCGGCATACGGTCACCGCTTTTATCCTCATCCGTGACAGGCCGGAAATCCATCGCGGCATAGGTCTCGTAGGCGTCCTCGATGTTGAACACCTGCCAGTTCTTTAGGTCATCGACCCATTTATGGCCATCTTTCTCCACCGTCACCGTCACATTGCCGGTGATTCCCTTGAAGTCCTTTATCGCCCGGCCGAAATTTATACGTCCCATGGCTTCCACGAGGATGTCAAGCCGAGCGTCTTTCCGGCAAGGGGGCAATGTCAGCTCCTTCTCACCGTTGCGCCGGTCAAGTTTGCCTACATATTCCCCGTCGACAAACACCTGCGCGAAATCATGCGGGTCATTGACTGTCAGCAACGCCGGGGCAGTCAGCTCAGGCAACCGGGTGCGGTAGAGTATCGAGCCGAATCCCTGGTCATACTCCTCCATCGTCTTTATAACGGCATCCGATTTGGGGGCGGGAAGATTGTCCCATAGCGGAGCGACCTCAGTCAGCACGAACGGCTTGACCGCGACCGGTTTTATCGAGGGGGGAACCGGGGCTTGCTTCTTCCCGTCCATATACTTGGCCAGGGTCTTGCGCAACTCCCAGTATTTCGGTGTGGTCTGCCCCGACTCACTGATAGGTGCGTCATAATCGTAAGAGGTCACGTCGGGAGCGAAGCCGGGGGAATTCGCTCCGGCCCAATGGCCCCAGTTTGTGCCACCGTGGGTCATATACAGGCTGAATGATATACCTTTCGACAACATCTCATCGATGCCGGCAATCATATCGGCCGAGGGACGCGTCTCATGATTTGCGCCCCATTTGTCAAACCAACCGCTCCAGAACTCGGAACACATCAGGGGGCTGTCGGGACGCACCTCTTTCAGTTTGGCAAACTGCTGGTCGATGTTGGCTCCCGTTCCGAAGTTCATCGTCCATACCAGGTCATCAAGTCCGTTGTCGAGGAAATTCGAGGACCAGTCGCATTGAAACATCGTGACATCATTGCCGAAATTCCTGCGCAGCATGTCGCGGATTTCAGAGACATACTCCTTGTCCTTGCCATACGAGCCATATTCATTCTCGACCTGCACCATTATGATAGGCCCACCGTCGGTTACGGTCAGGTCTCCGACCTGCTCGGCCACCTCCTTCTGAAACTTGTCTACACGTTCAAGAAACCAGGGATCGGACTCACGCAGGCGTATATCCTTTTTCTTGAGCAGCCACCAGGGCAGTCCGCCCATCTCCCACTCCGCGCAGACATACGGGCCGGGGCGCAGAATCACCTTCATGTCATTGGCCTGGCAGAGCTTGACAAACTCCCTCAGATCATTCTGGCCGGTGAAGTCAAAATTATCCTGCGACGGCTCGTGGGCGTTCCAGAACACATATAGACAGACGGCATTCATCCCGAGAGCCTTGCATTGCTTTATGCGGTGGTCCCAGTATGGGCGCGGGATTCGCGGATAATGAAGTTCGGCGGCCTTTATGACGAAAGGCTCGCCATTCAACATGAATGATTTGTCACCCGCCACAAAGCTGTCGGGCTGTTTTGCATCAGCTTTCTCCTGGGCATGAAGCAATCCGGCATTCCCGCCGACAAACAAACTGACGAATATTGATAGAAGTATCTTGTTCATAAACCTTTTATTATCCCAATTAAAGTGCGGTGGATGTCATCTGCCATTACCGTTTACAGGCAATTCCACGGTTTCCTTCCAAGGAATCGTGGGCATATCGTCCTCGCCCCATTCAATCGGGAGCCACACATATCTGGAGTTCTGGAGATCTTTCTTGTTCCAGCGGTCAAAAAGCGCGATGTAGCAGTCAGCCACCCCGTGGACAGGCTGCACATAAGTGCTCTGCGCGTAAAATGTCTTCTCTGCGTCAACACCCCGGCAAGGGTCTCCGAGGAGCTTCCACGGCCCCATTATGTCATCAGCCACAGCCATCTGGGCCGAATTCGGGTCCCAACCGGTACACCCCGAAGTAAGCAGGTAATATTTGCCGGCATGTTTGAAGACAGCCGGGGCCTCACGGCTTTCCCCGATGAAGTTGCGGGTGAATCTTCCGGTAGGCTTCAGATAGTCATCCGACAGTTCGTTTATGTAAAGTGTCGCATTATCCTCCGAGGAGGCAAACTGATAAGCCTTCCCGTCATCATCGACAAACACCGTCTGATCACGGCTCATGGCGTTGTTGGGGCGGAAGCTTCCCAGGTATGTGAAAGGGCCGACGGGTGAATCCGCCACAGCCACTCCGGCTGCAGCCTTGGAGTAATCGGCACTCTCGACATGTGCCCACATGACGAATTTCCCTGTCCTGGCATTGTAAACCACCTTGGGGCGTTCAAGCACTTTCGACGCGTGCAAATCATGGCCGGGGTCTTCATTGGCTTTCAGCACAAGCCCTTCAAACTTCCAGTCCCTGAGATTTTTCGACGAGTAACAGCTGACACCGGTGACATCAGTGCGGTAACACTCCCATGTCGCCCATTCCGGCAAGACCGTCTCCCCCACCTTGTATTCCCCATACAGGTAATAGATGCCATCATGGAAAAGCATCCCTGCGCCATGCGCATTGATTGGATTACCGTCAATGTCAAGCCATTGCTCCCCTTGCACAAGCGCGGACGTTCCATCCGGGCGGTGATTATCCCGGCCATAAGCGGCCATCATGGCCGCCAAAGCAATGACGAGTACAACGATTTTCCTTAACATGTCTTATGAGTTTGATTATCCGTAGGGTTGCCGCCGACCGCTCCCCACATTCCACAGGAGCGCGTCATCGCGACCACATAAACCAATGCAAATATAGCAATTATGATTCAAACCGCCTAAACAAATGTCGCCACATCCAATTGTCATGACAAATTTACCCTCAGAATTTCCCCCTTTCTGACAATTTTCATAATTTTGTATCATCGATAATATCCATTCCCACAAACGAATCATCATGAAACTTCTTTTCAGAATCCTGTCCATTTTGTCGATACCGGCTCTTTTCGGTTGCTCCCACAATGTCTGCCGCACCGGGGAGCCATCCCTGGAGGAGAATCTTCTGGAGGTTGTCAACCGCGCACCCGGCACAGTCGGAATCGCGTTCGTGAGCGACAACGACACGGTACTGGTCAACAATGGGGTAAGATTCCCGATGATGAGTGTATTCAAGATGCACGAATCATTGGCGGTAGCCCATACCCTCGAACAGAAGGGAACAAGCCTCGACAGCATAATATCAATCCGTTCGACCGAACTCGACCCCACGACATGGAGCCCTATGCTCAAGGTCTATGGCGAAAACGATTTCGAGATTTCCATCGGGGAACTTGTCAATTACGCTCTCGTCTCAAGCGACAATAACGCCAGCAACATCCTGTTTGACCGGATAGTCTCCCCGGCGGAGACCGACGCGTTCATCAGGTCGGTAGCGGCTGACACGACTTTCGCCATCCGCTATTCCGAAGGGGAGATGAAAAAACAGCATGACCTGAGTTATCTCAATTACAGCTCTCCACTGTCGGCGGCTCTGCTTATCGGACAGATTTTCACCACGGACATCGTAAATCCGACCAGTCAGAAAGCAATCCGTGACGCGCTCACGACTGTCACCACCGGCCAAGACCGGGTCGGCTCGGCAGTGGCAGACATCGAGGGGGTGTTGTTCGCCCACAAGACCGGGAGCGGCTACCGTAACGAAAATGACGAACTGGTTGCTTTCAACGACGTGGCTTACATCCAGCTCCCTGACGGACGCGATTACCGTCTGGCTGTCATGATCCGCGACTTCTCAGGCAGCGAGGCCGAGGCCGCCAAAATAATGGCCGAGATTTCGGGAATCGTCTACCGCCATATGACCCGGAACAGAGACTGTGAGGAAGTAATTAACGACTGTGCTTCTTCCTTATGATTTTTGCCCGACTTCTCCCATGCCACACGGCAAGAAGGATAAACAGGAATCCAAGCTTGCCATGGACCGCCCCAATCATCGAATGGGACGGGGAGGCAATCCACCCCGCCGTGGCGATTATTCCTGTCACCGCAGTCAGTATTCCTGCCACTGTGAGCCATTTCATATCGCGTGACCGGTTTTCCATAACAGCCTCAGCCAATTGCGCCATTGGAAATGGAGCTGCAGATGCCATAACACCAATATCAGATATATGACACCGATAACGATATGACACCATATCCATCCCACGCTTCTGCCGGATAATATTTCAAGCTGTATTCCGGACACAAGCATCATAACTGTCATCAACAACAGACCCCTGTCACATATTTTCAGACGTTTTTTCTTTCCATTGTTTTTTGATGCAAAATTTGAAGAATATGCCGGTCTTGCTCCGATCGGCTATTTTGTTGACAGGTATGTTTCTCCTATTTCGTGGCATAACGCAAAATTACGAAAAACAACAGAATTTTCTTAATTTTGCAACTCTTCCGGAGACCCTGCCGGAGGGGAACAAAAAATATTCGACGATATGAGACCGATGAGAAAAGCCAACAGGCAGAAAGATGCCGGTTGGGCGCTTGAAGTGTTTGACAAAGCGCCGTATGTGACAGTGAGCATGACGCGTCCTGACGGCACTCCCTACGGGCTTCCGCTCTCACTCGTGAGAAAAGACAAGGAGACATTTTATTTCCACTGCGCCGGAGAGGGTGAGAAGCTTGATTGCCTGCGCCGGAATCCGGTTGTCAGCCTGTCGGCGGTCAGCAAATGCTCTCCCCGCTATGAGGAGGAGAAAAACAACTTCACCGAATATTTCCATTCGGCGGTAGCAGTGGGGAGAACCGCCATCGTTACCGATCCCACCGAGAAAACCGAGGCGTTGCGTCTGCTTTGCGAAAGATTCCTGCCCAAGCACATGGAGCATTTCGATGAGGCGATAGCCCGCAGCCTTGACCGGACAACGATTGTGAGAATCGTCCTGACCGAACCTCCGGTCGGCAAGTGCAAACCTTGACATATGGCCTGCCAAACGACCGCTTCGCGATGCCGCACCGGGTCTCTCCGAGTCCCGGCTCGACATCGCGAAGCGCTGTCTTGGTATGTCGCCTATTTCACACAGGCGCGAACTGGTCTTTGCCGACCCCGCAGATGGGGCATACCCAGTCATCAGGGAGGTCTTCAAAGGGGGTGCCGGGCGCTATGCCGTTGTCAGGATCACCGATTGCCGGGTCATATACCCAGTCGCATACTTCGCATACATATTTCTTGTCCATAGGGCTGTTGTTTTTTAATTGTTTATGAGTGTGGCTATATCATTCTCAACCGTCGAGATGGTGGCGATGTTGAATTTTTCCTGAAGCACTTTCAGGATGTCGGGAGTGAAGAATGCCGGGAGGGTCGGGCCGGTATGAATGTCGGTCACTCCGAGGGAGAGAAGCGCGAGCAACACAATCACGGCTTTCTGCTCATACCAGGCTATGTTGTAGACAATCGGCAGGTCATTGATGCTTTCCACTCCGAGCGCGTCTTTCAACGCCAGGGCAATCCGCACGAGGGAATAGGAGTCGTTACACTGCCCGGCGTCAAGCACTCGGGGCACACCCTCGATGTCTCCCAAGGGGAGCTTGTTGTAACGGTATTTCGCGCATCCGGCGGTAAGGATGACACAATCCTCGGAGAGGGCTTCGGCAAATTCGGTGTAGTAACTGCGAGAGGGAAAACGTCCGTCACACCCGGCCATCACCACAAACTTGCGTATCTTCCCACGGTTGATGAGGTCGATGATTTTCGGCGCAAGCTCTATCACCTGATGATGGGCGAATCCTCCGACAATCTCGCCATGCTCGATTTCCGTAGGTGGCTGGCAACGTCGTGCATGCTCAATCATCTCCGAGAAATCCTTCTTGCCGTCGTGGCCCGTCTCGATATGGTGGGTGCCTGGCATTCCTACTACCCCTGTGGTATAAACCCTGTCAAGATATGTGCATCCCTTACGGGGCGGCACGATGCAGTTGGAGGTGAAGAGGAAAACTCCGTTGAATTTCTCGAACTCGTCGGTCTGTTTCCACCAGGCGTTGCCGTAGTTGCCGGCGAAATGGGGATATTTCTTGAACGCCGGATAATACTGGGCCGGAAGCATCTCGGAATGGGTATAGACATCCACCCCTTTACCGGCGGTCTGCTCAAGCAGTTCCTCCATGTCTTTCAGGTCATGGCCGCTGATCAGGATGCCGGGACGGTCGCGCACACCGATATCCACTTTGGTGATTTCAGGATTGCCGTAGCTACCGGTGTTGGCTTTGTCGAGCAACGCCATCACCTTCACGCCGCCGTCGCCGACATTCAGCACGAGCGACAAAAGCTCATCGACACCGATGTCGGTGCGCGCAGTCTCAGCCATCGCGTTTTCGATGATGGAGTAGACCTCTGAATCCTCATATCCGAGGTTGGCGGCATGTCGGGCATAAGCGGCCATACCCTTGCAGCCATAGATGGCAAGCTGCTTGAGTCCCCTGATATCCTCATTGGTCTCGGCAAGCACACCGGTCACCGGTTCATATTTGTCGGCTTCGTCAGGAGTGGCGAAAAACTCTATCTGTGGAAGGTCGGGAAGTGTCACCCCGTTCTCTTTCGCGACACCGAGAAGATGCTGTTTCACTTCGAACGCGCGCCTGATGTAATCGTCAAGCGAATCATTGTCGAAGTTGGCATTGGTTATGGTGGTGAACAGCGAGTCGATGACTGTATGACTTGCTTCAGCGGAGGCCAGCTGCTTGCCACGCAACGCGCGGTTTATGGCGGAGATACCCGCCACCGCGTAGAGCAACAGATCCATTCTCGCCGATGTCGCGGCCTGTTTGCCGCAGACACCTCTGACTTCACACCCCTTGCCACGGGCAGTCTCCTGGCACTGGTAACAGAACATGTCAGGTCTATTTTCCATAAGTAACTGGTCAGGCTTTTATTTTAATCAGCATTACTTTTGAATCCACTTTGGCGGCCACACTGTGAGGTACATCCTGTCCCATCAGCATGAACTGACCGGCTTTCAGGGTGTGAGGCTGGTCAATCATAGTGAACTCGATTTCACCTTCGATGACATATACCATCACTTCTGCAGGTGACAGATGCTGGGGCAATCCCTGGCCTGCCTCGAACGCCAACAGCGCCACACCCCCATTGGCATTTTCAAATATATGCTTGAAATGCACATTGTCTTTACCACTCTCAATCTGTGTGGAGAGGTCATGCACCTCCCCGAATTTGTATTCAGTACTCAGCATAACAATTTGATTTTACGGTTACGGCGACATCATTGCCTCCACGATGATAACATCATTCCCAAAATGATTGTTCAGGTATTCAGTCGTCGGGGACAGCTCTATACCGTCTGTAATCGCCATCAAATCAATCATTTTTTGTAACTTTGCAAAATAGGTGTGACAGAACCAGACCACCTGTGAAAAATGACAGCCGAATGAACCGTATATCCCGCGAGAAAACCGTGGTCAGTCAGATGATTGCCATATATTGCCGCTCATGCCACAAGACAAAAGACGGTGGGCTGTGTGACGAATGTAGCGCACTGCGCGACTATGCCCACCGGCGACTCGACCTTTGCCCCAAAGGGGACTAAAAGTCAAGTTGCCGGAAATGCGACATACATTGTTATTCACCCGAGAAACGAAACCAAATCAGGAAGGTGATGAGACAGGTAGGGCCACGGATGATTTTCATCCACCCGGTCTCGGCCATCCGCCATCTGCTGTCAGAATTACGCTGACTCTTTTTTCATGATTTGCTTGCATTATCAGGAAAATCACTTTATCTTTGCGCTAACAATTTTGTTAGTCAAATTTGATAGCCAGTTTTGTTATGGTCAAAGATACAGAAAATGAATCGACACAAGACACCGAGGCCCGTATTCTCAAAGCCGCCGAGCAGGAATTCATGACCAAGGGATTCGCCGGTGCGCGGACCACATCCATAGCCGAAGCGGCGGGGGTGACCCACGCCATGTTCCATTATTATTTCCGGACCAAGCAGAAGCTGTTTGACCGCATTATCACAGAGAAGGTCAGTCTACTCAAAGACGCGTTGCTCAGCTCTGTCGAGGATGACAGTCTCTCGCTTGATGAGATTATCCGCAGCATAATCATCCGTCACCTCGATTTCGTGGCCGCCAATCCCGACCTTCCCCGCTTTCTGGTCGGGGAAATATTCAGCAATCCTGAACGCTCGGCGTCATTCCTGGGGAAACTCCACACCTACGCGCCCAAAATGCTTGGCTTCCTGCAGGAGAAAATCGACCGTGAGGCGGCCCGTGGTGGTTGCCGCCGGGTCGACGCGAGGATGCTGATGCTTGACATAGCTTCCCTCAACATATTCTCATATATGGCAGCTCCGGCGGTGAACGCGGCGTTGGGCGACTGCATGGCCGACGCTGACCATTTCCTGTTACTGAGGAAAAAAGAGAACTACGACACCATCATGCGAAAACTGAAACCCTGATTGACATGAATGTCAGAGACAAACTATTGATATTGCTGCTATCCCTCATATCATATATGGGGGCTGCGGCGGAAGTGACCATAGAGGAATGTGTCGACAAGGCGATGGCCAACTACCCTCTTGTCAGGAAATACGGACTTATGGCGGCCACAAGGGATGTCGACCTGTCTGACATCAACCGCAGCTGGCTTCCAAGACTTGGGGTGTACGGCCAGGTGACAGCCCAGAACGTTGTTCCCTCCTTCCCTGAGATGCTTACCGATGTCATGACAATGATGGGACAGGAGATTCGCGGGCTTGGCAAAATCCAGTACAAGGCCGGAGTGGATGTCTCGCAGACAATCTGGGACGGAGGGGCATCAATGGCCCGGCGCGAGATGACGCGCTCCCAGGATGAATTGCAACAGGCATCACTCGATGTGGAACTCTATTCTGTCCGCGAACGAGTCGAGAACCTGTTTTTCGCCATACTGCTCACCGAGGAGCAGATTTCCCAGAGCCGAGTGACATACAATCTGCTCGGAGAGAATCTTGAAAAGCTCAGGTCGATGCTCCGCAACGGGACAGCCATGCAGGCCGACCTCGATATGGTGGAAGCCCAGTCGCTACTTCTCAATCAGACCATCCTTCAGGCCCAAAGCGCGGTCGATGGCTACCGGGAGGTGCTGGCCTTGTTCATCGGGGAGAGCCTTGAAGGGGTGTCTCTCGCGATGCCATCCTCCGGGATGCCGTCAGGCATGGAGCCGAACCGCCCCGAACTCAGGATGTTTGACCGGCAGCTTGATGTCAACCAAGCCTCACGTCGCTTGTCAGACAGCTCCCTCATGCCTAAAATAGGGCTGTTCGCCCAAGCTTATTACGGCTACCCGGGATTCGATTATTTCCGGAGCATGATCAACCGGGAACTGTCCTTCAACATCATGGCCGGTATAAAGGTGTCCTGGAACATCGACTCATTCTACACCCGTGGCAACACTTCACGCAAGACCGCCCTAAAAGCTGATGAGATAGAGGTTGCCCGCGATCTCTTCCTGTTCAACACCCGGATGAAATCGGCAAGCCAGATGTCGGCGATAGAGGGATTGAGGAAAGTCATGGCCGATGACTCACGAATCGTGGCGTTGCGGGCCAATGTGAGGAAAGCCGCCGAATCACAGCTTGACAACGGTGTTATCGACACGACCGCACTTTTATCCAAGATATCCGACGAGAACATGGCGCGGCTGACGGCCAGATTCCACGAAATTCAGCTCCTCCAGGAAATATACAAACTCAAATACACGCTTGACAGATGAACAGGACTTTATATTTCGCTGCCATGTCACTCCTGCTGACTGCATGCGGCAACACACCCGACTATGACGCGACAGGTATTTTCGAAGCCACCACGGTAACTGTGTCGGCCGAGACCTCCGGCAAGATACTGTCGGCCGATATCGCCGAGGGGGACACTGTCATGTCAGGGGAGACAATCGCGGTCATAGACACGACCATACTGGTGTTGCAACAGAAGCAGCTCGACAGCCAACGGCTGTCGGCTGAAAGCTCCTCACCCGACATCGCGGCCCAGGCGGCCAGTCTGCGCACCCAGATTGCCCACCAGCGCAGTGAGTGCGACCGCCTTAACCGGCTGATTGCCGACGGGGCAACCACCCGCAAGCAGGTAGATGACGCGCAGGCTCATCTGACGATGCTCGAGGGACAACTATCCGCATTGCTCTCGACGCTCGGCAAGAACCGCAGCTCAATCTCCGACAATGCCGCGGCCATCCTTTACCAGGCGCGGCAAATCGAGGAGCAGATTGCGAAAAGCACGGTCACCTCACCACTGACCGGAACCGTGCTGACAAAATACGCCGAACCGGGGGAGTTCGCTACTCCCGGACGACCACTATGCAGTATCGCCGACCTCGGGAACATATACCTCAGAGCCTACTTCACCGCTTCGCAGCTTGCCGACATCAGACTGGGGCAGGAGGTGACGGTAATCGCCGACTTCGGCGGGGATGAGCAGTATAATTATCCCGGCACGATAACCTGGATTGCCCAGGAGAGTGAGTTCACCCCGAAATCAATCCAGACCAAAGACAGCCGCGCGAACCTTGTCTATGCCGTCAAAATCGCTGTCAAGAATGACGGGAGACTGAAACTGGGGCAATACGGAGAGGTGAGGTTATGAATGTCGCGGTAAAGATTTCCGATGTCTCGAAACGTTATGGCGACATCCTCGCCCTCGACAGCGTAAGCCTTGGTATCGGCGAGGGGGAACTGTTCGGCATAATCGGCCCGGATGGCGCGGGGAAAAGCACCCTTTACCGGATTCTGGCCACACTCGCGACACCTGACGGCGGCAACGCGACTGTCTGCGGACTCGACACCGTCAGGGACTACCGGCGGATTCGCGCACGAATCGGCTATATGCCCGAACGATTCTCGCTTTACCCCGACCTGACGGTGATGGAGAACCTGAAATTTTTCGCATCACTTTTCGGGGTGTCTGTCAGACGTAACTATGACCTGATAGCACCGGTGTTCAGTCAGCTCGAACGATTCCCTGACAGGAAGGCCGGGGCGTTGTCGGGTGGGATGAAACAAAAGCTGGCGTTGAGCTGCGCACTCATCCACCGTCCTGACATACTGCTGCTCGACGAGCCAACCACTGGAGTGGACGCGATTTCCCGGAATGAATTCTGGACCATGCTCGGAGGGCTCAAAGAGCAGGGAATCACCATCGTTGTCTCGACATCTTATATGGATGAGGCAACCCGATGTGAGCGTATCGCGATGATAAACAAGGGGCATATCCTTGAAGTGGATACCCCTCGGGGGCTTGTCGCCCGGCTCGACGAGAATCTTTACAGCGCGGTATCATCCAATATGTTCGGGTTGTTGTCGCGGCTGAGGGAGATGCCTGAGGTCATAGACTGCTACACATTCGGGGCGACCCTCCATATCGTCGGAAGTCCGGATTTCAATCCCGCACGGGCGACTGCCCGTTTGTCGGAGTCCGGTCTGAAAGATGTCGAAATCCATCCCGCCGAGGGCAACATCGAAGACCTGTTCATCAAACTGACCCGCAATGAAAGCCAATGAGACAGTAATCTCGGTGAAAGACCTGACAAAGAAGTTCGGGAAATTCACCGCCGTAGACCACATATCGTTCGAGGTGGCCAAAGGTGAGATTTTCGGATTCCTCGGAGCCAACGGGGCCGGAAAGACCACCGCCATGAGGATGCTCTGCGGCCTGAGCCTCCCTACTTCGGGTGCAGGCCGTGTGGCGGGGTGTGACATCTCTACTCAGGCCGAGGAGATAAAACGGCGAATCGGATATATGAGCCAGAAGTTCTCGCTTTACGGCAACCTGACAGTGATGGAGAATATCCGCCTTTTCTCCACGATATACGGGATGCCCCATTCAGAGACACGGGATGCCTCGGCCCTCCTTTTCCGGGAACTCGGGATGGACGGCATGCGTGACACCCTGGTCAGGGAGCTGCCTGTCGGATGGAAACAGAAACTCGCGTTCGCGGTCTCGACAATCCATAGGCCCGACATACTGTTTCTCGACGAACCGACCGGAGGGGTTGACCCGGTGACACGCCGCAAGTTCTGGGAGCTCATCTACCGGGAGTCATCCCGTGGGATGACGATATTCGTCACCACCCATTACCTCGACGAGGCGGAATATTGCAACCGGGTATCAATAATGGTGGACGGGAGGATCGCCGCTCTCGACACCCCCGCCGCGCTGAAACTGAAATACAATGCCGCCACAATGGATGATGTCTTCCGTATTGTGGCGAAAGACGCTTCAAGAGGAGACTGACATGGCTATATTCCAATCACTCGTCAAGAAAGAGGCCATACATATCATCCGCGACAGGCGGACGATGGTGATAACGCTGCTGATGCCGATGGTGCTGTTGCTGCTGTTCGGTTTCGCGATTTCCACCGAGGTCAACAATGTCAGGATGGTTGTCGTGACCGACAGCCATGATGACATGACCCGCGACATCATCCAGCGTTTCCGGGCCAATGAATATTTCACATTCCAGGGACTGGCGGCGGCTTCCGACGTAGACCGGTTGCTGAGGACAGGCCATACTGACGCGGCCTTGTTTCTGCGCATCGACAATGGTGAAATCAAGGCGCAGATAATCGTGGACGCGTCAAACACCACCTCCGCGCAGGCCATGACGGGATACATTCAGCAGGTGGTCGAGGGTAGCCGCTCATCCCGTTCCCCGGTGTTGACCTACACCCTCTACAATCCCCAGATGAAAAGCTCATACAACTTCGTCCCGGGTATAATGGGAATGATATTCATTCTCATATGCGCCATAATGACCTCCGTCTCCATCGTCAGGGAGAAGGAGACCGGGACTATGGATCTCCTGCTGGTCTCTCCCGTCCGTCCCGTGACCATAGTATTGGGGAAACTTGTACCCTACTTCATCCTCTCCTACGTGATTCTCGCCATAATGCTGTCGATAGCCTACACGGTGCTGGGTCTGCCGCTGTCGTCAAGCATCCTGAATGTGATTATTGTCTCGCTTCTGTATATCGTGCTGTCACTCTCCATCGGACTGCTTGTCTCGACCATCGCCGACTCCCAGCTGACGGCATTGATGGTCTCGGCGGTGGCCTTCATGCTTCCGGTGATAATGCTGTCGGGAATGATATTCCCCATCGACAACATGCCGGCGGTGCTGCAATGGATTTCCTGCATCATCCCCGCGAGATGGTATATCGAGGCCATGCGCAAACTGATGATACAGCAACTCGACCTGGGGTATATCCTCCAGGAGACGGCGATACTGACAGCATTCACCATCCTGCTCCTGGTATTGTCTGTAAAGAAATTCAACTCAAGAAGATGATCAATCCCGCGATACTAAAAGCCCTGCTCCGGAAGGAGGTCCTCCTGATGAGGCGCAACCCGATTGTCCCCACGATAATCCTGATGATGCCGCTGATGGTTATGCTGGTTGTCCCATTGGTGGCCAACCTCGACGTGAAGAATGTCAACGTGGCGGTTGTCGACAATGACCGTTCCCAACTGTCACGCCGCATAATCTCCGACATCGGGGCGGCGCAGTCGTTGTCGGTCTCCGCCGTGTGTCAGACCCATAGCGAGGCCATCAGTCTGGTCGAGAAGGGGGATGCCGACGTGTTGCTGACAATCCCACCCGATTATTCAAGGAATCTGGCAACCGACGGGGCATCAGTCGATGTGGAGGCCAACGGGGTAAACGCCACACGCGGGATGCTCGGCGCACGATATGTGTCTCAGTCTGTGGCGGGTACACTACACCAATGGCAGTCGGAGACCGGACGGCAAACCGCCGCATCCGACATCAGCATCATCAACCGCTACAATCCGACCCTCAACTTCCATAACTACATGATTCCGGCCCTGATGGTTGTTTTGCTGATTATAATCTGCGGCTTCCTTCCCACCCTCAACCTTGTCAGCGAGAAGGAGAGCGGCACCATCGAAGCCATCAATGTGACTCCGATAAGCCGTTTCACATTCGTGCTGTCAAAACTGATACCATTCTGGGGTGTCGGATTGCTCGTGGTCACCGTCGGGATGCTCGTCGGCTGGCTCGTCTACGGACTCGTACCGCAAGGCAACATCGGGGTCATATATCTCGCGGCCATCCTGTTCAGCCTTGTGATGTCAGGACTCGGGGTATCGATAGCCAACCGGTCGGCTACGATGCTCCAGAGCATCTTCGTCATGTTCGCGTTCATCATCATATTCCAGCTGATGAGCGGCCTCTTCACCCCTATAAGCTCTATGCCCGAATGGGCACAGGCCCTCACCTATGCCATCCCTCCACGCTATTTCATCGAGATTATGCGTTCGGTCTACCTCAAAGGCACATCCCTGCCGGAACTGCTCCCTCAATTCTGTGCCCTCGCCACCTTTGCCGCCATCCTCTGCCTCCTTGCCGCCCTCTCCTACAAAAAACGCTCATAATCCCCCACTCCCTCATTTTTAACATTTGGAATCTCGTCGATTTCGGTGGAATTGCGTCTTATATTACAGGAAGCATCAATGACGACCAGGAATGTTTGATAGGATAAGACGCAAATCAATGGAGAAGGTAATCGAGGAAAACCTCGACTACCTTGTCCGTTTTGCATATTTCCGTATTGGCAACCGGGCCGAGGCGGAAGACTTTGTCTATGAGGCGGTGCTCAGGCTTCTTGAAAAGGATTCCACGAAGATAAAACCGGAGGGTGTCAGGCTCTATCTCTTCCGGATTGTCCATAATCTCTGTCTTGACAAGTCCCGCGACAAGGGGAGGGTGACGATACCACTCGACTCAATCGACATAGCGGACTGCGACGACTCTCCCCTGGACCTGGAGGAGGCTGACAGAATCAATGCATGCCTGGAAAACCTCCCTCCCCGCGAATCCGACATCATAAGGATGAATGTGATCGACGGTCTTTCTTTCGTCGAAATCAGCAGCATATTATCCATCCCTCAGTCCACGGCGAAATCCCGTTACAAGTCGGGGATGGATAAATTGAGGAAACAGTTCACCAACGATAACCTGTCATAGCATGGAAGATTACAAGGAGATAAAGGATTTGCTCACCCCTCGTCGTGACATAAAGGCTTCCGCCAGACTCCGCTGCCGGGTCGGCCGTGCGATTGAGAATGACCGGAGAAAAAGCAGCTGGCGCAATTTCATTTGGGGAGGGATAAGCCTGAGCGCGGCAGCCGCCGTGATTCTTCTGCTGCTTGTGCCTTCAAGGCTGTCAGCCAAGGAGATACTGGCCGAGGCCATCAGTGCCATGCGTGAGGCGGGGAATATCGAGATGGTGGTGGAGGTACGCACGCGTGCTATCGAGAATTTCCGATATATCGACCTCCACGAGGATTTCGTGAGCCATCACATCGACATCTCGGGGGCAGACTCCGTGAGGGAATGGAGAATCGACAAGGGTGACCGTGTCGCCGTCGGCCGGGGTGGCGACATCCATACATGGATTCCCGCCCTCAATCTTGGCATGCACCTTGGCAATGCCGACAGCAATGACTTGCTTGGCTATCTGGCGAATCTGCTGACTCCGGGGAGGATTCTCGAGACAGAACTCAACAACTGCACGAACAGCAGCGGAAGCGAGTACAAGGTGACCCGCAATGGTGATGAGATATGGCTGACCGTCCATACCGGCCCGAAAGGGAACTTTGAGAATCCTTACCTGCTGAACACATCAATAGCCGAATCGGAGAACATCCGGCGATATGTCATCGACTCACGGAGCAAGAGGTTGAAGAGCGCGACGGTGAGCGTGCTGTCGGGCAACAAAGAGACCGTCGTGCTGAAGATTTCCTCCATCAATTACGACAGCGAACCGAAGAATATCTGCCGCCTGCCATCCGGCATACATTTCATAGAGACCGAGGAGGGCCCATCCGGACTGAAAGGGCTGAGCGCGGAGGAGGCTGCCGCCACTGTGTTGAACGCTTTTTCTGACTGGGACACCTCCATTCTTGACAAGGTATTGACCCGAGAGATAGCAGGCAAGCTATATCGCGACGAGTTCAGCGGGTCGAAGCTGATTTCGGTGGGAAACGCCTTCACATCCGGCTCTGAAAACTCCACATTCGTCCCCTATACCCTCCGGCTAAGGGACGGTTCATTGAGGCGGCATAACATCGCGATACAAAAAAATGATTCCGACGCCTGGATAGTAGCTGGCGGCCTGTAACACTCTGTCTGACACTCTAATCCTCAACTACAATGTCATTAAAGAATTTAATGGCAGGGCTGATGCTCTGTCTGGTTTTCAACGCCCTACACTCAACCGTTCCCCGCTATCACGGCACGGTGAAAGATGATTCCGGCGCTCCGGTGGAGTTCGCCACCGTCACACTCGTCACACTCAATGACTCGACTTTGATTGACGGGACGGTAACGGACGAAAACGGGATGTTCTCCCTCACGGGGCAGACGCCCCCGCTCTTTCTGCGGGTCTCCGCTATGGGTTTTGAAGAGAAGACCATCGATAATCCCACACCGGATATCGGTGAAATCAGACTTGAGACCGCATCCTATATGCTCAGGGAGGTCGCCGTCAATGGCTCACGGCCTGTGGCGCTGCTGAAAGGTAACGGTGTGGAGGTGGCCATCTCCGGGACATATCTTGCCAATACCGGGACGGCTCTCGACCTGCTCGGCAAGATGCCGTTCGTGTCAAAGTCCGGCTCGGAAATCGAGGTGCTCGGCAAGGGGACACCGTTGGTCTATATCAATGGGCGCGAGGTGCGTGACCAGTCTGAACTTGACCGGCTGGTCTCCTCACAGATTAAGAATGTCGAGGTAATCACCACCCCCGGGGCGAGATATCCCTCATCTGTGAATTCTGTCATACGGATTACCACTGTCGCGCCGGTCGGGGAAGGGTTCTCGTTCAATGACCGCACCACCGCAGGCTACAAGCGTTATCTCTATCTGTTCGAGCAGGCCAATTTCAATTACCGCAGAAATGGTCTCGACCTCTTCGGAATGCTCAACTATGAGAACTACCGCGAACGGCCGGGATTCGCCAACTCCACAACCCGGTATTTCAACTCCACCACCGTGACGCAAAACAGCGCAGGAAAGGATTTCGCCCGCTATCCAGTCTATCAGGGGAAAGTTGGATTGAACCAGACCGTCGGGGAGCATTATCTGGGATTTTACTATGATTTCTCTTTCAAGCCCTCGACCTCGGCAGGTTCATCGCTGAGCGAACGCTTCCTTGATGATATTTTTTCAGAAAGTCTTGATAACCAATCAAGTTCACGCCGTCATAACCGTCAGCATCTTTTCAGCGCGTATTATACAGGGAAAGTCGGCAAGTGGGAACTCTCGGTCAACTTCGACGCGTTATGGCAAATCAATGACAGCCGTAACGAGGAGGATGAGGTCTCATCCATCAATCCCAGCCGCGACTTCTCGACAATCAATGATGTCCGCAACCGCCTGCTGGCTGGGAATGTCATAGTGTCGTTTCCGGTCTGGAAAGGCAATCTGCGGTTCGGGGCAGAGGTCAGCAACATCCATCGCACCGACCGTTACAGCGGTGATGCCGATTATATCGCCGACAATGACGTGAAAATCGACGAGACCACCTCGGCTCTTTTCGCGGAAACGGAGCAGACCATCGGCCTGGTATCAGCCGGTGTGGGGTTGAGATGGGAGTACACTGACTCGAAGTACTGGCAATTCGGGCGGCTCAGCTATGACGGCAGCCGCAAATACCATAACCTTGCCCCCTCGGCATCCCTTTCATTACCCATAGGGAATGTCCGCACCTCCGTATCCTATGCCCGGAAGACCTCACGCCCCGCTTTCGAACAGCTGAACTCCGCCGTGAAATATATCGACCGATACCTTTACGAGTCCGGCAATCCGGCCCTCAAACCCATCTACCGCGACTATCTGACAGCCTCCGCTTCATGGAAAGACCTCGTGGTGGAGCTGGAATATTCCTCAACCCGTAACTACTTCATGTGGCAGACCACACGCTACGCGGAGGGGAGCGATGTCATACTGCTCAGGATGGTGAACATGCCTAAGTTCAACTCCTTCGGGGCTTATCTCAACTATTCCCCGACATTTTTCGGTTGCTGGCACCCCACCCTGCTTGTCGGCATCCAGACCCAGGATTTCAAACTCAACCACGTCGGCCAAACCCTGAGGCTTGACAAGCCGATGGGAATATTCCGGTTCAACAACGCCCTGCGGCTGCCATTTGACATCTGGCTGAATCTCGACTTTTCTGCCCGGACAGCTGGAGACGCCGATAATATGCACGTCGGCTCCACCTGGCAATGTGATTTCGGGCTCTACAAATCCTTCGCCGACGACACTTGGAACCTGAAACTGCAACTCAACGACATATTCGACACCAGCCGTATGGAAGCCACCTCCTACGATGCCCTTAGCCGCATCAACATCAACAAACTCTATGACACCCGCGACCTCTCCCTGACCCTCCGCTACAATTTCAACGCCGCCCATTCACGCTACCGTGGCCATGGCGCCGCCAACACCGAGAAAGGGCGCCTCTGACCCTTACACCAGTCTCAGAAATACTTCCCGGGTAAAATATTTTGAAAGGACATGTGTCTTATGATACAGAGCGGCTCTATGATAACCTTTTAAAATTTGTATTTCGACATGAAGAAAATAATGAAAGCGGCAGCAATGCTGACAACATTCCTGGCGATAATTCCGGGATTAGCGGGATGGGCCATAACAGCCCTTTGGAACAGCATCCTCACCGTTGCGTGCGGTTTTGCGACGATAAGCTTCTGGCAAGGGGTCGGGATATTCCTGCTCGGTCAGATTCTCTCTGGGGGATTCGCCATCGCGATGTTCCTCATCGGTGGCAGTTTCCACGCCTTCCGTCATCACCGCGACAACGACTGGCGAGGACACTGGCACAACATGACCGACGAACAACGCCGCGAATTTATCGAACGCCGCAGGCACGAACACTTCGGATTCCGCAACCACAAAAACGACATCAAGGATGCGGGCGAATGACAATATCGAAAATATTGTCACCGAGTACGCGCCGCGCCTTCTGGGATATATCCGGTCACAGGTAGGATGTCGGGAAGATGCCGAAGATATCCTGCAGGATGTCTTCTATCAACTGGCCCGCGCCTCGACAGAGGATGGCACGGAAATCGAGCGCATATCGTCATGGCTCTATCGCGTGGCGCGTAACTCGGTGCTTAACTTCTGGCGCAGGAAACGGGAGGTGATGCTTGAGACCGAAGACATCGTATGCGAGGATATCGCCCGTACACTCTTCTGCGGCCCACCCGATGCCCCCGACACGGTTTTCCTTCGGAAACTTGTCTGGCAGGAACTTGACACAGCCTTGGCCGCGCTCCCCACCGAGCAACGAGAAGTGTTCTGCCTGACTGTCTTCGACGGCATACCGGTCAAGGAGATTTCAGCGGCCACGGGTATTCCCGTCGCGACACTTCTTTCCCGGAAACATTATGCGGTCAAATTTCTGCGTAAACGGTTCCATGACCTCTATAACGCACTTATACTCCACGATTAAAGCATCAGTCAGCTATTCAGAAAAATGGCAAGAACAGCAAACATCCCGAAATTCTCGCCGCGCGAATGCACGGCATGCTGGGCTTGTGTGGAGGCGTGTCCCTACAACGCCATCCGCAAAGAGAGCTTCCTTTGGATTCGTCAGGCCCTGCCGACCTACCATAACTGCGTAGGCTGCGACCTATGTGTGCGCGCCTGTCCGCATGGTTGTTTCACCTCCCGCAATTAGTACCCCTAAACAATGGCGACGCAAAGGGATGCCTCCCACCACACCATCTTCCAGAGGAGTCATCCCTTTGCCTCCCCCTTCCCTGCCAGATTAACGGCCATTCAGCTATCACTGAATTCAACCATTTTTCGTAACTTTGCATCCCAGGATATTTCAGTCTCATAAATTATGGCCCAATCATCACATATCAGCAAAACAGTAAAGAAGACAATTTCTGCCCTACTCCTCTTATTGTTGATGTCAGGATTGTATGGCGCAGTCATTGCCCTGTGCAATCAATATTTGCGCAACAATGAACTGCTCACCCCAACAAGCAAATTCTTTCTCATCGCAATCCTTGTCATCGGCTACTGCCTAATCTACCGCTGGTTCAGCAAACGCCTCGACTCCATCGCCGCAAAGCCGACATCCCCTCATTAACTCTGTGATTACGTAATCATGTGATTCAATAATTATGTGATTGAGTCCATCAGCTTTTAGCCCTCCCGAGTCCGTGTTGATATTTTTCCCACGGCAATTTTTACAAAAGCTCCCAGCCGACAATACGAACCCTGTCCGCTGGGAGCTTTCTTGACAACATAATGTGCCTATCAGTCGAGAGCCTCTGGAAAGACAACACACCACACTTGATGGTTTGCTACCATGGGACAGATGGAGCTACACTGTCAGGTTCAACCTGATTATAATCAACTATTCTATCTATTTCTGGATGCACTTCCCACGAATCATTCACCTCCTGTTGTGGGAGTTTTTCATGTCGATTTTCGAGGCTTATTAATGAATCCCCGTATTTCACAAACTTCAATTTCTCACATCTGTCAAAAAGCAAATATATGTTTTCAATCAAATTTTCAGACGGGCCGAGAATCTGTGTGGATGCCGGGATACTGGCTGATGTAAGATTGCGACAATTTGCAAAAGCCTCAGACCCAATAGAGGTTACGGAGGGAGGTATGTCAATGGAAGTAAGCGCACACCCCGCAAACGCTCTCCACCCGATAGAAGTTACCGAGGGAGGTATCTCAATGGCGGTAAAACGGCACCCCGCAAACGCCTCCTCTTCAATCGTAGTGACAGAGGAAGGTATGTCGATAGAGGTAAGAGCGCATCCTCTAAAAGTCCCATTTTCAATAGTGGTCAATGAGGACGAAAGAGTTACTGATGTAAGTTTCTTACACATGTTAAAAGCTCCGTGGCCGAGTTTGGTTACCGACGAAGGGATATTAATGGAAGTGAGATTGTAGCACCGGTAAAAAGCACTACGTCCGATAGAAGTCACGGAGGATGGAATATTTACAGACAACAAGTTCTCACACTCCTCAAAAGCGCCATCGCAAATAAACCTTACAGACTGGGGAATGTTTACTGCAGTCAAGTTAAGGCATCCAGATATTGACCCAATAGCTATTACCGACAGTTTGCGTCCTTTGAAAAAGACGTTAGCGGGAATTGTTAGGGAGCCGGAATATTTGCGATCCAGATCATCAACTTTGCAGGTAGTGGATGAAACTTCCATAAAGCGCATACCCTCGCTATAAAAGCGTTTGTCATAATCTTCGTTATAACAGATATCGCAAAACTCATCTCTCTCATCTGCAAAGATGTAAAGCGAGCTTAGAATTGCCATCCCCATCAGTAAAATTGTTCTTAATAGTTTGTTCATAGATGTATTTGATTAGAATGAACGTGACCGAAAAATATCGGATGTAGTTTCCATCAGTTGATTTGATGCCCACTGAAAAGTTCCGTGAGAATCAAATCTTAAAGATAATCGTAACAACAATGGTGATGCCCAACATTGTAAGGCATAAGGAGAACTCAACGAAGAAAGTCGCAGTTCAGAGATGTTCCTCACACCATTCGTCTATCTCTTTGTCGAGGTTAGGGTCTTGATGGACAATGTGGACATACTGGAGTTCGTCCAACTTAAACGAGAGCTCATTCGCAGCCATCCATTGACGCACAAAGGGCAGGATTTCCCATCTACCGACTTTGTCCATAATGGCTTTTGAACTTGTCTCGTTTTCATAGTCTGTAACCATATTACGAAACGTGTTTAATTCCTCTTTCATCTCGAAGTTATGGTCTGAGACCTGTGCTTCGAGCCATTTGAATTCTAAGGGCATTTTATTGAGATTTAGGTGAGGAATGACGATTAGTCATCGCTTGAATGTATGTTGCTTCGCCTGAAAGACGCGGAGAAAGTGAAGGTGACAGTGGTATCATTGTAACCAATATGACGCGGAGATATGTATATTAAAAATGTATCTCCACCTTTCAAGAGTAATCTTGGCAATGTGACCTCGGGTGCGAATGTATTTGCCTCTCTAACCAAATGCGATAATTTCCTTCCGTCAATAGTCGTCACTATATGCATTGAAGGTCGCCCCTCTGGTTCTCTTCTGACCTCCGCAGTGATGAGTTCCCATATTTCTCCGTCTGGAATCGTAATTTGGGATGTTTCGAATCTATCAACGTAGTTATATTTAGTGACTTCATGCACAGAACTGTCCGGACTTTCAAAGCGTGAGATATATGCGGAACCATGTTGTTCAGCTTCGCATTCCCAGGTAAAGGAAATTATGCTCCCGTCATCAGAAATTTCTACCGAAGTGTAGGGTTCCTCGTTGATTTTTTCCAAAAGTTTTTCTTTCTCCGATTTGCAGGAGAACAGAAGTGTTATAGTAGCCATCACAAGGAAGACTGCAACACATTTGATTGTTTTTTTCATTGGATTGGGTATTGATTGGTTGATTCTTATTCATCATAAAAACATCCCATTTAAACACGCGTATATCAATGATATACTGGGTCCAGCTCCGGTTTCCCGATATCATTTCGGGCACATTCGGATTTTAGGTGTTTTCGGTTTTGGCAAATGTCTACCTTATAAATACAGTTGATAATTATATGATAGTTAGATATGATAGCACAATCCTAACTATCATATAATTACCTAATCGAGATGGCTTGTTTTATCTCAGTTTGTGACAAAACATAGAGACGACTTTTACTAAAGTTTTATCCCAGTGTTAATTTCTATCACTTTTTTGCAGAACCCCCAATTTCGTTGAGACTCAAAACATAATAATCCCTCTTCTAAATGAATGGGCTTACCATGATAGAAAAACACAACAAATTCAGACCGAATCTGTGCTCCGAATCCATTTTGGGAGGCAATTTCATAGTACTCCGCTTCAAGACCATCTGGAAGAACTATGTTACATTCATCCTTGAGAAAGGACTTAAATTTATTTTTCCCTACAACTGAAATGAGTTCGGCTGTTGTGGGCGCTTTTAATTGTTTTAGGACATAGGCATAGCCCTGTTTGTCGTAGGAAGAACTGCTCCCGCCATTTATGATGGTACCACCCAAGGCCAACACCACAACACCGATAACACTCCATTTTATTATTTTCTTCTTAGTCCATTGATTCTTGAAAGCAAGAAACAAAACAATCACGCCCCATATACAACCAATAATAAACGCCATCATACAGCACCTCCTTTCTGCCATATGGTTGCCATTAATTCGCCCCCGGTTCTACGCCTTGTTCCATCCGAAAAGCTAGCATTTTCACCCCATCCAAATGTTGCCACAAGTTCGTAGCCACTACTGTCTACAGTCATTTGGCATCCATCATTGGAGTTAAAGAAATTGTAATAAAACAATTCTATCCTCATTTTGGTCTTGATAATGCGTCCACGACCTTATGACACGTTAATGATTGGTTTAAAACAAAAAGCGAGGCCGTCATTATGCCTCATCTTTTACGTTGGTCTTGGACTACCATTTAATGCAGATAAGGGAATGATAGCCCCACTTGACCGTATTTCGCAAGTGCCCAAAAGCACACGAATATACAACCAAGGAAGGCGTACTTCCATCTTAATCCTGCATTAAATGTGAAGTGTCCAAGTTCACGTAAATGGATTAAGCGAAATGCGCTTTATGTCAGATGTAACGAATCCCCTTTGGGATTACACCGCAAATATACACATTTTCTCAGGAAGTACGCATAATTTACAGGATTTTTTTTAACCGAATCCTTTCGTAAGTCTGTTTTTAATCCTGGATGCTACCAAAACCTTAATAGCCAAAAAATGAACCATTATGTATCATCCGACATCAGAAATTGCCACAAAGTCAGATGTTTCATGTCTTCTTAATTCTGATGATGTGTCAGTGGGTTCTATTGGTACGACATATTTGGGATAGTTGTCACATATCTTCAATCGGTTGCGATAATGAATTTCATTAATCATATCCCCAAAACCAAAGTCCCCAACAAGTCTCGACTATTTGTTTTGAGGTATTACACAGTGTCCGTTTGGGGGATGTCCTTCCCATTTTACCCCAATGCCTTATAAATGGGGGGCATTCATCTTCTTATTAACTTAAAGTTCATTTGCAACTTACTCTTGCGATACAAAAGTTGATTCCCCTGATCACCACCCATGAAGATTTCAATATTCTTCCACCAGATGTGATATGGTTGAGGACAGGATTAATGCTTTTTCGCTATTTACTCAACTTTTCGGATGTTAAATTAGATGGGGATGTTGATAAAAATTCCTTGGATTATATTTCTTCCTTCACAATCCACTCACCGGCTTTGGTTGAACCTTTTCGGTAAAGGACTCCAGTTTGTTGTAGTCGATTTGTAATTTTCTGGACTCCTCTTTTTGTCATGTTTAGGAAGCCTGCAATCCTATCCAGTGTTAGTCTGGAGTCTGATTTCAGCAACATTAATACCTTTTGGTCTGATGAACTTCTAGTGAATTCTGGTGAACTCAATAGTGAAATCAGCGTATCTTCCAGTGAACTATCATTAGACTTCTGGTGAATTAAATCGTTTTCTCCATCATTTTCCTGTGAACTTTTCAGGCCACTACCCACTTCTCCCTTACTTTCTTGTATGTTCCAGCTCATCGGGATTTCCGTAGAGCTGTTTCATTGCGGCAATGTCAGGCGGATGTCCCTCAAAACCGAGAGTGAGTGTTGTACGGTCAACGCCGCCGGAGGTTGTCACTTCCAGTTTGGGTGCGCAGTGATATACGCTTTGCCATGTCTTGAAAATTCCCTGAAGCCCGCTTCCGGCACGCTCTCTATACTCCACCATCGCAGGCTTTCAAGGATAAAATATTTATCATGCCTCCGATATGAAGAAGTTGATATAGAGCTACTTTATGCAACCATAATATTGATTTATCGTAGTACACACATCCAAAATATACCTAATCATCGTAGTTTGCAAGGAGAAATTTTGTGGGTTTGGGGGGTATTGGCTTCTAATTATCTTTACTATTGATTTAATTATTGCCTACTGTGTAGTTTGGTTCGGGCTCTATATATGACCGAACCCAATATATAGGGCTGGGCAAAAGAAAAAGCATTCCCCCTTATTATTTTCTTTTCATCAGCCACTATCTGAACACAGAATTTGAACACAGGAGCGTGAACTCAGATACTTGCCATGGGTGGCTGAAATGAGTTGGCGCAGAGTTGTGTTCAGTTTGTGTTCAAAGTAAAAGAATAAGCAGCTACGAGAGGATTCGTAACTGCTTGATTTCTAAGTGGTGGTCCCACTTGGGCTTGAACCAAGGACTCCCTGATTATGAGTCAGGTGCTCTAACCAACTGAGCTATAGGACCGGGGAAGCGGGAGGGGTGGCGGTGATGGCCACCGGCTGGCTTCGGCTTGTTTTTTACGCCACAAAGTTACGACTTTCTTTTGGAGTTTACAACCTTTTTGTAATTATTCACAAAATATTTTTCCATCATTGGGGGCTTTCAGGAGTTTTTTGACTACATTTGTGTAAGCCTTACTGTTTTGATTCCGACGGGGCGACGGGGTGAACAGCCCGTCCATAGGCTGTGATTTCCGGCGTTGAAACCGCTGGCTGCTAAAGAAAATGACGGCATCTAAACGGATGTCTGTCAATTTTATGCGTCCGGTCGAGCGGCATCACTCAGACCGAATCTTAACAACTAAGCTATTGACCGATTATGGATATGATTGTGATTATATGTGCGGCGGGGCTTGGGCTCTCCTCCTTGCTCGGCTCGGCCGCCGGACTGTTGTTCCGCAGGATTCCGCATAAATGGAACGACGTTTTTCTGGGGTTCTGCGCCGGGATGATGCTTGCGGCGTCGCTGGTATGCCTTATCATGCCGGGCTTCGATGCGGTCGAAGGGCTGGATGTGTGGCAGGTGGTGGCCGGTGTCATCCTCGGGGTGATTCTGGTGGGCTTCCTTGATTTCGCCACACCTCACCTGCATAATATTTCGGGAATTGAACCGGAGTCCCACCGGGGTTCCACCTCAATCAACAAAGTGCTGCTCTTCGTGATGGCCATAGCCATCCACAAGTTCCCGGAGGGAATAGCCACCGGTATCGCCCTCGATGACACCAACCCCGGCAATTCCCTCGCCATCACCGTCGCCATCGCCTTGCAGAATGTTCCCGAAGGTATGGTGATTGTGACCCCGCTCATCGTCATCGGGGTCAAGTTCATGCGCGTGGCTATTATCGCGCTTTCCGTAGCGTTGCTTGAAATCGTCGGGGTGTTCGCAGGCTACTTCCTCGGCAACATCTCCGAAGTGCTTCTGCCCGCGATGCTCGGTATGGCCGGAGGAGCGATGCTCTATGTGATTTCCGACGAGATGATTCCCGAGACCCATTCCCACGGCTTCCAGAAGGAATCGACCTACGCCCTTGTCGCCGGGGTCGTGGCGATGTTGCTTATCCAGAAGTTCATATGAGATATGTGGGGCTGATAGATTGCAACAACTTCTTCGTCTCATGCGAACGGGTGTTCCGCCCCTCATTGGCCGACAAGCCGGTAGTGGTGGCAAGCAACAACGAAGGGTGTGTGGTGGCGATGTCAGGCGAAGCCAAGAGCCTGGGCATCACCCGCGGACTGCCGCTTTTCCAGATGCGTGAGATTGTCGAACGCCACAAGGTGATTGCCCTCCCCGGCAACCACCGCCTTTACGGCGACCTTTCGGCCCGCGTGATGGCGACAATCGAGTCCATCGTCCCCGACATCGAGGTCTACTCCATCGACGAGGCGTTCATCCATTTCCCCACAGGAGCCACCCCCGAGGATGTGGAGTCAATCGGACGCGAGATCGTCACCGCCGTCAGACGCCACGTCGGGATTCCCACCTCCATGGGGATAGCCACAACCAAGACCCTGGCCAAAGCCGCCGCCCGCGTCGCCAAGCAGAATCCTGCCCACAGGGCTGTCTACTTCATCAACTCCGAACAACGCCGCCGCGAGACCCTGGCGGCGATGCCTGTCGGGGCGATATGGGGAATCGGCCGACGGCTTGTCGACAAGTTGAAAAAGGTCGGGATAGAACAGGCTTCCGATTTCGCCGACACTCCCCCCTCGGCGGTCGAACGGCTGCTGAATGTCGTAGGGCAACGTACCTGGCGCGAGCTAAACGGCGAGCCTTGCGTGGAGAAAGACCCGGAGGCCGCCACAAAGAAACAAATCTGCACCACCCGCACCTTCTCCCCCTCGGTTTCCTCCCTGGAAAAACTCCGGGAATCAATAACCCGCTTTATGGAAAATGCCTCCCGGAAACTCCGCAAACAACACTCCGTGGCCAAAGGAATCTCGGTATTCATCCAGACAAACTCCTACCGCAAGGAGCTTCCCCAATATTGCAATTCCGCCTACCGGATGCTCGACGAACCTACCGGCGACCAGCTCACACTTGTCAAGACTGCCCTCGATGCCCTCAGTTCCATCTATCGCGAAGGGCTCCTTTACCGGCGCGGGGGGGTAATCATCACCGAGACCATCCCCCTCGAAGGGGTGCAGCCAAGCCTTTTCTCATCTGTCGAGGAACGGGAGAAACGCCGCCGACTCAATCTCCGCGTCGACCGCCTGAACAGCAACCCCATGATGGCCGACAAGATACATCTCGCCAGCGGACTCAGACCTCATCCCCATCCCGGCTCCTCCGGGGAAGAGACAGCTTGTAACCAACACCCCTGACATTGAGTATGTCTATCCCTTCCGACCCGGAAAGGTATCTGCGGAGTTTGTATATGAAACCGTGCAGGCGGTTGAGATTGTTGTAGTCATCATTCTGCCACACGCGCCACATCAGCCTGCGGGCCTCCACCACCTCGTTGGGATGGCGAAACAGTTCGTCGAGAATCACCGCCTCGATATGCGACAGCTCCACCTCCCTCCTTCCCGTCCGAAGCCGCTGCGAGGCGAAATCCAGCACGCAGTCCCCCACGCGGAGCATGGCGTCCTCCACCTGCTCCGCATCCCTGCGGCGCAACAGCGCCTTGATTCTCACCACCAATTCCGCTATCTGGAACGGCTTGCGCACATAATCGTCCCCTCCCCTGTCGAATCCCTTGACAACATCGTCAAGTGATGTCCGCGCCGTCAGGAATATCACCGGCACGGATGGAGAAATGTCCCTTATCCGCCTGACCATCTCGAACCCGTCAAGCCGTGGCATCATCACATCAGCCACCACCAGGGCATAGCCACCCTCGCGGAAACGTCTCAGTCCCATCTCCCCATCAGCGGCACATTCCATCTCGAACCCTTCGCGTTCAAGCGCGTCCTGGAGAATGAACGACAATGTGGCGTCATCCTCCACAAGCAATATCCTGTCTTTCTTCATTGTCATCAAATCTGATGGTGAAAACCGACCCCATGCCGGGACGGCTCTCAACCGTTATCCTCCAGCCTGACATCGAGGCAATCTGCTTCACATAATACAATCCGAGCCCGTAGCCCCCTGTCTCATACTTGTCGCCGTCATTGACCCGGTAAAACTTGTCGAATATGTGGGGCAGGTTTTCCCGGCTGATTCCTACCCCGTTGTCAGCCACCGACAGCGACCGGCGGTCGGCCCTGACATCAATCTCGACCGAGTCGCCAGAATATTTCACGGCGTTGTCAAGCAGATTCGAGATGACATTGCCGAAATGCAGGGAATCAGCCTGGATTTTCAATTCCTCGGCCACCTCCACGTTAATCCTGACCGGCTTACCGACCTTCATCTCAATCATTCCGGCAACCTCCTCGATCACCTCCCTGACATCCACCTCCTCGACATTGAGCTTCAATGACCTGAACCGCTCCATACTCATCGACAGGATATTCTCGATCATCCCCGACAGGAATCCGAGCCGCTGCAATATTATGCCGAGAAACCGGCGGTTTCTCGCCTCGTCGCTCTGGTCATAGTAGCGCAGCATTGAATCAGCCGCCGCGTAAGCCACCGCGACAGGGGTTTTCAGTTCGTGGGTCATATTGTGGGTGAAGTCATCCTTCATCTGTTCGATGCTCTTGAGCTTCCCGACCCAATGTAACAGATACCATATCAGGAATCCGGCTATCAGCAATATCCCTCCGGACATAACCAGTATTCCCGCCATCTGCCGGAGGACATGTCCTCCCAAGCCTGAGAAATAGGCACTGTAAAGCGGCGGCTGTCCCTCCCTAAGAGCGAAATCCACCGACCAGAGCCCCCTGTCTTCAGCCACGGCTTCGTCGAATGGTCTCACGAACGCCACCTCCGGCCTCAACCCGGCATCCGCAAGCTCCCGGCGGAAAAGGCTGTCGAGCATCGCGTAATCCCTGCCTGACATCGTGGTGTCTGCCATCTCCATTATATGGAAATACTCGCTCATCGTCTGGCCGACATTCTCCAGAATGCCCGGATAGCCATATCCACCCTCAGAATCATTCTCACGCTGAATCATCAGGGTCAGCTTTATGAAAGAGGAATCACCGCCATAACGCGAGCCGTCAAGGCGCGAGATGATTTCCAGGATGTCGGCCCTGCGCAGACATTCCCCCACCGCACGCAAACTTTCCACCTTTATGGAATCATACAGGCGGAAAAGATACCAGGCATCCCCGGCGACAAGCGCCAGCAACACCAACAGGCATGCAGTGGTTATCGAGCGGAATCGTTTCACGACACAAATATATGAAAAACCGACGGAACTTCCCGCCCGGGCTAAGACTAACTAAGACTAAAGGAGGATGGATTAAGACCGTCCTACTGTCTGACTCGATAACTTTGCGGACATAAACCACAAACACCTCCGCTTATGAAAACAGGCAGAACAACCCCCACCCCTTCGCAGACAGCCGCGTTGATTATCGTAATCATCTTTGCCACGCTTACGCTGACCGGTTGCCACTCTCATCGGGCACTCATCTTCGCCGACCGCGACTGGCATATCAGCGACTATTACGGGCAGATCATCGACCGCGACACCACCTGGCGCATGACTTTCGGTGACATTCTGATTCAGACCGACCAGCCTGTCATATCCTGTGCCGACTCCCTCCGGAACTATCCCGGAATGGATAGGTTTCTCACTGACATCCTCCATACCGCCGGGCTCGACAGCGCGGAAATCCTGTTCTACGCCCCGGCGATGGCGACCATGTTCCTCCGTCCCCGTCATTCCCTCAGCCATTCCCGCCCCGTATCCATATCATGCAACCTGGAGGATGACCATCCCTATACTATGTGGGTCAATGATGACAACGAAGACTGGGTGAGACCCGCGACAGAGATGTACACCTATACCTATTTCAACCGTCGCAAACGTCAGCTTCTCGTGGTTGACCATTACGACTACGGTGATGAACCTGTCGCCCAGATTTTCATCTTTCAGTCAGCCACGAAAAGGACCGACGCGATGAAGCTTCCCTCCTTCGTTATGAACCATCCATTCTTCATCATCCATGACATACGTCAGCTGGATAAAGACATCGAATTCTGGGCCGCAACCATCAACAGCCACCGCCGACTCGCTTTCGCCAATTACAAAATCGGCCAGGAACAGAAACAGAAACAACTTAAATTACCCCGGCAATGAGACGCCCTTCCATAATCTGCTGCTCGCTATTAGCCATCTGGTGTCCCATTCTGACCTCCGGTGAAATCCGGGGCACGGTGGTAGATGAAACCCGTGCCCCCATTGAGTTCGCCAACGTGACCGCTTTCATCGGCGACTCTTTAGCCGATGGAGCTGTGACCGGCCTCTCAGGAAAGTTCATCCTGACAACCGCAAACCGATGCGACCGTCTGAGGGTATCATTCATCGGTTACAGCGACACCCTTATATTAAATCCCGGCAACGAGCTCGGTGAAATCATTCTCCGGCAGGCTCCCGCGACACTGAAAGAGGTGGTGGTGAAAGCCCCCTTGATTCGCCGCGAGGCAGACCGGATAATACTCAACGTCGCCGCCAACCCTCTGTCGGCGGGGAAACATGCCGCCGACCTTCTAAAAACCGCCCCCGGTGTATGGGCTTCGGACAACTGCCTGTCAATCTACGGTCAGGGGGGCACCACCGTATATATCGACGACCGGAAAGTCAATCTTTCCGGCAACCGGCTTGTCAGCTATCTCTCCTCCCTCCAGGCCTCAGCCATCTCGACCATAGAGGTAATCCCCCACGCGGGGAATGAATATGATGCCGACTCGTCAGGCGGGATAATAAGGATAAATCTCCGCCGCAACCGCGTTGACGGAATCAGCGGTGCGGCCGGACTGAACACTACCGCAGGCGAGTTCAAACAATGGTTCAACCCCTTCGCCAACCTGAGCCTGCACACCGGAAGATGGACGGCAAACTTCGCCGGGAACCTCAACACAAGTCCGTCAGACCGTTACACCTCTTTCGAGGAATCGACCGCCCCCTCCGACGCGTCGCGTCTCGACGGTATTTCCCGCCATAAAACCACTACTCTGCAGGGTAACCTGACTTTCGGTCTCTTCTATGAGCCATACACCAACGGCAAAATCGGCCTTCAGGTAGAATACAACCCCGACAGTTCTGACCATCACGCGACATCTCAGACCGAGGTCTCCGGAACTGGCACAGCTTACACCACCCTCGGCCAATATTCCGCCAAAAACCGTTCGCACAATCTCGATGTGACACTCAACTGGTATCACAGACTTGATGACAAAGGCTCTCTGCTGAAATGGATTTCGAGTTATGATTTTCGTCAGACATCCGTGACCGATGACAACCGGATGTCTTACACCGACGCCACCCCCGATTCAGTCTACACCTCCGACGCATCCACCCACTACAACCTGTTCGCCACCGAAATCTCCCTGCGCAAGTCTTTCAACTCCCTTATGACTCTCGATGCCGGAGTCAAATACACCTTCAACGACATCTTCTTCGGCTCCCTCCACCATCATCTGGACGGAGACCGATGGATAGCGGACAGTTCCTATGATTACAACCATCATTATAATGAGCACATCCTTGCCGCCTATGCCATCATGAATCTCAATACCGGCAGATGGCGGTTCCGCGCCGGACTGAGAGGGGAATACATCCATACCGACAATTATCCTATCTCATCATCAAGGGCCGACATGTTCCCGAACGCCAACATTTCGTTCAACCTGTCTGAAAACGGGACAACATCCATCTCGGCCGGGTATCGACGCAACATCCGCCGCCCCTCATTCCAGTCGCTCGACCCGACTGTAAGGCAGGTGTCTGACTATTCATACACTGTCGGCAATCCGGCCCTATCCCCGTCATTCACCGATGCGGTCAGCCTTGACATGTTGCTTGCCGGGAAATTCACCATCGCGGCGGGATACTCCCTCACGTCAGCCCCAATCCGTCAGATGTTCACCTCAAACCCGGAATATCCCGAGCGGATGTACCTCACCTGGGGCAACGAGGGACGCGAGCATAGCCTGTTCATCCACGGCGACGGCAACCTCAACATCACCCGGTGGTGGAACCTCTACGCTAGCCTGACCTATATGTTCGTCTCCCGCGAGTCGGTCTCGGCCGGTAATTCCGACACCTTCGGCTACATCCAGGCGGTCGCCGCCACATCGTTCACCCTCCCCGCCGGTTTCAATCTCTCAATCAACTGCTTCTACAACTCCCGAATGAGAATCGGCAACATCACGGTCTATCCGATACTCAACCTCGACCCGACCATCAGGAAACAGTTTGGCCCGCATTGGACAGTCACCCTCTCGGCTGAGAACCTATTATGCCGCGAGGGGAAAATCAGGATTCACTCCTCCGGTTACGACCGTCTCTCCCATACACCCCAACATCCGGCCTTCCGCCTGTCTGCCACCTACACATTCCGCAGCGGGAAAGCCCCACGCCGCCAATCCATAGAGCGCACCCTCGACCCCACCCGCCTCACCAAGGAGTAACCCACTGCTCAAATACCATATCAGTTGAGTCCATAAGTACCCAATAAAGTACCCAATAAATTTGAGTTTGTTATTCCTGTCAACAAGAATGGCTATTGAATTCAAGTTATGCTCAATGTGGGATATGCAGGATGTCAAGGAAGCGGTTGACGGTGGCGGGGTCTCCGGTGTATTTCCCTTTGTCCTCGCTGAGCTTGCAGGTCTGGCTGTAAAACGGCCATAACTCGGTGATTTTGACATCGGTCAGTTTCACTACTATGTTCCTCGGCTTGATTCCGGGGAAATCATTGGTGAAATATGTGCCGATACCGAATGACGGTATACACCGCCCAGCCGCATGACGTTGTATGGCGATCGCCTTGTCGACATCCAGGGCATTGCTGAATACCACCTGCTTTGTAGCCGGGTCAATGTTGAGCGACCGGTATTTCTCCTCGATAAGGTCAAGCTGCTCAAGGTCTTCCCCACTGTCTACCCGCAACCCCTTGAACATATTGGCGAAATCCTCCGAAAAATTAAGGCTGAAATTCCGCCAGCCGTAAGTGTCATACAGGAAAGTTCCCAACGCTCCACGATAGGTTTTGCGCCACACGTTCATCGCGATATGGTTGGCCATCAATGGCCCGTACATACCGGCGATGGCGCATATCAGCTCATGGGCCATAGTCCCGACCGGGGTCAGGTCATACTTCATCGCATAATAGACATTGCTTGTGCCGATGAACCTCCCCGGGCCGGTCATACTCTCGCCCCGCTCTTTCATCGCTTTTATGGCGGCCTCCTGAGCTTGCGCCGAAGCCCGTCGCCGGGTGCCGAAGTCGCTGAAGAAACATCCCGCCTCTATCATCCTTTCCGCCTTCTCCCCCGAACGACGCGCATAATCCTCATAATCAAACTTCGCGGTCTCTCCGGTGACAATGTAATACAGTTCCGAGACAATAGCCAGCACCTTGACCTCAAGCAATATCGTCGCGCTCCAGTTCCCTTCGAATCCGATAGAAAGATGTCCCTCTTCATCCTGGCTGACCGAGACCAGCCGCCTGTCGTAACGGAACCCTTTCAGGAAACTGTAAAACCAGTCGGGAATATAACTACATCTGCGCCGCATGAATGCGATTTCCTTATCCGTGATTCTCACCTCCTCAAGCATCGCAATCTGTTCCTCGACAAGTTCTGCGAACCCGGCCGGATAAACCGTCGAATCCCGGTCGATGAACTTGTAGCGTACCATCGTCCTGGGGAAATTCTCTATCACGGCGCAACACATCGTGAACTTGTAAAGATCATCATCCGTAAATTTCGTTATTATCGGGCGCATAATACATAACTAAATATCATATTCATCCTATTATCCAACACCTGCAATCCTATTTCTGTTCTATTACCCAAACCATACTATGACATCTTTTTACACATCAAGTCGACACCCGCACACAAACGTTTGCAAATATCGTAAAATTGAATACTTATGCAAATACATACTTGTTTGAGTATTTACATGTTGTTTCACCAATATTTTTAGTTAAACTTAGTTAACTAAACATCTTTTCAATTTTTTATGGAATTAATTACATATCTTTGCATAAACCAAAACAACATCACAAATGAAAAAGATTAGTGCAATCGCAGCAATGGCACTTCTGCCTTTGGCTTGCGCCGCTCTCGACAAAGGGGAGATATTTGACTCCAATGGCATCAGATATCAGGTAATCGAATCTTCAGAACCCAGTTCTAACGAGGTGATGGTATGCTCTCCTACCGCCACTGACCGCGAATACCTGCTACCAATCCAAGAGGACGGCACAATCCTTATACCCACACATGTGGAGTATGATGGTGTGACATACACCGTCTCGACCATTGAGGAGGGGACTTTCATAAATGAACCAAGGCTCTTATCCATATCTCTTCCTAACACCATCACCGCAATCGGGAGAGACAACTTCTCGGAATGCACCAACCTCAACACCCTCGATCTTTCACAAGTGACAATCTCCTCTCCGCTCGAGGTGACAGACTGTCCGGCGTTGAGACACCTTATTCTGCCTGAAACCCAAAACGAGACTATGTTTGAGTCCTTTTTGGGGACTTACGAACTCGAAAGTCTGCGTCTGCCCGAAAACATCGGGGCATCAACATCATTCATAATGTGTCTCAGCTTCATATCATCATCACAGACCATCTATTCCCTCTCCCCCACACCTCCCCGTTTTGACAGTGGGATTGACGGACTCCCTGACAATAGCCGTCCGGACGAATGGTGGTTGCTGTTCGGCAACTCCTCACTCTGGGCCAATCAGCCGGTCATATATGTCCCGGAGGGATGTGTCGAAAAATACAAGGCAAGTCCCAGCTGGCACTGCTACAACGACATCAGGGAATATGATTATTCCGGCAAAGAAACTGTGGCTGACAACACGCTCCAAAACGCCATTATGATTCGTGACGGGAAAATCATCTCTACCGACGGCTCCCAAGTATCAGTATATGATATTTATGGGCGCCGAGTCTCCAATGACAACCTTGCAACTGGACTCTACATCGTAGTCGCCGGCTCTTGTCGCGAAAAACTTTTGATAAGGAATTGAACTGATTATATAGAGAGACGCAATCCCGCAGGAAGTCTGCAAAATCAGAGGGCGCCTGCGGGATTGTTTTGTCCGATAATCCAAGACATTTCTATCAAACATAATTTTAATGACCTCACATACATAACTACCGGGAATCTCGTTATATATAACAAGCACTTAGATATATCACCCAATGAACCCAAGGGAAAAGGAAATATACCGAGTGACACTGGTCGGCACAGCGGTCAACGCCGTGTTGATAGTGTTGAAATTCGTCGCGGGAGTGGTCGGACGCAGTTCGGCCATGGTCGCCGACGCGGTACATTCCCTTTCTGATTTTGTCACCGACATAATCGTGCTGGTGTTCGTTAGAATCTCCGGGAAACCCCGCGACAAGGGACACGACTACGGACACGGTAAATTCGAGACCCTCGCCACCATGATTATCGGGCTCATACTGGCCGGAGCCGGTGTCGGGCTGTTTGTCAGCGGTCTCGGTCTGGTAATAGACAGCATACACGGGCGCGAACTTCCCCGGCCGGGATGGATAGCCCTCGCAGTGGCGGTAATCTCGATTCTATCCAAGGAAGCACTTTACCGTTACACCGTCATCCACGGCAGGAGAGTCAACTCACCGGCGGTGATTGCCAACGCCTGGCATCACCGCAGCGACGCCTTCTCCTCGCTTGGCACACTGGTCGGCATCGCCGGTGCGATGTTTCTGGGGGAACACTGGCGGGTGCTCGACCCCCTCGCGGCAATCCTTGTGAGCTTCTTCATCGTCAAGACAGGGTATGACATCGTGAAGCCTTGTGTGAGCGAGCTGCTTGAAGGTTCTTTGCCTGAATCCACCGAACGTGAGATTCTCGACACTGTATTGTCCGTGAATGGAATCCATGACATCCATAATCTGCGCACACGCCGCATCGGCAACGCCATAGCGATAGACCTCCACGCGAGGATGGATGGCGACATCACCCTGCGCGAGGCCCACAACCTCGCCTCTCAGGCCGAACGGCTGCTGAAATCCCGTTTCGGCGAGACCACATACATCTCGATACATATGGAACCGGTCAAGACGGCTCCCCTTGCTGATTAAAACCTGACGGCATAGGGTGACTTGACAGCCGCGTGGGCCGCTTTCTGGGCAAACAAGGCCTGGCTCTCAGTCATCCCTTCCGGATGATATGGATTACCGACGACCGACTCACCGAAAATCGTCTCAAACCAGGTGCAGGCCGCTATATACCGTCCTGTCAGCTGGTCAAGATGGTAACCGTCGCGGGTCAGGTCGGCATCTCCTCCCGCAGCCCGTGCCGTCTGGATTGCCGTTCCGGTAGGTATCAGGAGGGTCAACGCGGGATGTTCCTCCATAGCCCTGCGGCTTGCCCCCATTATCGAATCATACATTATCTTCTGGTCACGGCCATATGTCGGGAAAGCCCCGTGGGATGAATCGGGCGAGTAAGCCCAGGTCTGGTGCCACATGTAGACAGGATGGCCGGGAGTGACACTGTCGACATACTCCATCAACGGCTTGAGAGTGCCGTATGAGGAATACAGTCCCGACAAGGGACTCGACTGCTGGAAACTTATGAAATCCCATTCATCGGTCGCCAGGGCGGATGACAGCGTGACAGGGGAGGCAGTGATGGTCACCCCGTCCAGACCAATGCGGCGGTAACGATAAGCGGCGGAGTCTGTCTGCGCGTTGAGGTGATGGCGTTCGAGCGGACAGCCCGGGATATAGAGGTCTCCGACCACTACCCGTTTTCCGGCCGCTGCACAGATTTCATGGAAATACTGGTCGACGGCATCCTCCGAAAAACTGTTCCCGATAGCGAGAATCCTAATAATCTCCTCCCCGTTTGAAGTCGAGGACGGGATTCCCATAGAATTCCTTTCACCAAGCAATTTGTCACCGCCCATACCGGCAAGAGAAGACAGCAACAATAATGATAATACTGTTTTTTTCATGGCGATCATAATGTGATTGGTTGTGGCCAAGGCCACTCCAGAAGTGCAAATTTAATTTTTTTCTTTTGTCTATCCAAATGTGGCAGAGCCGGCCAATAGAATAGAAATGCGAAATGGTTTAATTCTGTCGTCCCTTTTTATGGTTATTTACGAAATTGCCGTCAATGTGGTTAAAATCAGGTTAAACCCTCCTCCCCGGCTAAACGTCTGAATGTTATATACGTCAAAAGAACAAATAATAAATAATTCACGAATGCAATGACACCTCTGTTCTAAAGACCGAAATAGTCATTACAAAAAAGAATCAGACTTATGAAAAAGAAAATCTTAGGTTTAGCAGCTATCGCAATGTCGATGATTTCGTTCTCATCTCTCGCACAGACACAGCAGTCTGGCACCTGCTGCGAGACCTCCCAGCAATGTGTTGCCTCACAATACAATTGTCCTGTGGCGGGGACAACCTGTGACATCCAGGGCAAGAAAGCAGATCCCTTCGCAGGCCTTACTCTCACCGACTCACAGAAGGCTCAGCTTCAGCAGCTCAAGACAAAATGTGCCACAGAACGTTCAGCCCAGCGTGCCGAAAAACGTCAGGCTCGCCGCGACAATCGCAAGCAGTATCTCGAAGAGGTAAAAGCGATTATCGGTCCTGACCAGTATGTGATGTTCCTTGAGAACATCGTTCTCGACTCCCCCAACGGCGCACCCCACCACAAGGCTATCTCCAAGGCTGACCGCCGTGGAAAAAGCTTCGACAAGGCCGACAAATCACATCGTCACCACGCCTCAAACCGTCCCTTCAAGGCTTCCAAGGCCGTTAAGCCCTCCAAGGCAACCCAGGCTACTCAGGCTACTCAGACCGCCCAGTAAAAACGGCTTTTGACCGCATTCCATAACCATTCCGCCCCGTGTCAAGCGTCTCCCGCTCGCCACGGGGCGATTTGCTGTAATTCTCCCGTCGGGGTTTGGGCGGACGTTATTTGGGGAATTGAGGGAAAAGCGGTATATTTGCACCATAATTCTGAAACCTCCCAAGGATGAAGTTCTTCAAGATATTACGCCGGGGAGCTGTGGCCGCTATGGCTGTCGCTCTGATGACGGCGTCACAGATGTGGGCCGGGATTGTCAGCGAGCTCCCGACCATCCGTGTAAACGGTAAGGTGATGTATTATTATGACACCCAGTCGGGCGACAACATATACTCCGTCGCTGAAAAACTCGGAGTGTCTGTAGAGGAAATCCGGGCATATAATCCATCTGTCTCCGATGGCGTCAAGCCCCGAATGAGACTTTTCTTCCCCTCTGACATAGCCACTTCGAAAAAGGGTGATTCAACCGGTCCTCTCACCCATGTCGTGGCCAAAGGTGAAAGTATCTATGGTATCGCCCGCCAGCACGGCCTGACAATGGACGAACTGATTTCATTGAATCCAGCCGCTGCGAACGGTATCACCACCGGTATGCGCCTGCGTCTGCGCAAGGATGATGACGCAGCCTCAGTCGCTCCTGCCAAAGCAGCCACTTCAACAACTCTCCCTTCGCGTCCCACTGCGGAGACTGTGACCGCGCCTGCGAATCCGGCGGTCGAAGACACTGCGACAACCCTCCCGACCGAAGGACCTGCCACCTCCGAAAGCATTGAATACACCTACACAACGACTGACATCGCCGCCTCATCTGATTCCGTGGCTCTTCCCGCCCGAGAGATGAACGTAGCCATCATTCTCCCATTCCTGCTCGAAGAGGAGAACATCGGACGCCAGACCCAGCTTTACACGGAGTTCTACAAGGGATTCCTTCTCGCGGCCGATACCCTCAACCTCCCGGGCCGCACACCGGTCAAGCTTCACGCCTACGATTCGTCGGCCAGCCTTGATACAGTTCTTTCCATAATGCGCCGTCCCGAGATGGCCACGATGGACCTCATCGTCGCCCCTGACAACTTGACACATCTTGAAGCCATAGCGAAGTCGGCTCGCGGCGCGTTGATTCTCAATGTCTTCGCCGTTAAAGATTCCTCTTATGTCACTATGCCGGGAATGATTCAGACCAACATTCCCCACGACGCGATGTACAGCCACGCGATAGAGGGTTTCATCGACCGTTTCCCGACTGCCACCCCGGTCTTTCTCTCCCGTGCGGGGGGACGCACCGACAAGGAGGAGTTCACCGACCAGCTCAAAGAACAGCTTACAATAGTCGGACGCGACTTCCTCACCATCGACTTTGACGGCTATCTCGCGGACGCGGACCTGGAACATCTCGACCCGACCATCAACTCATATGTGTTCATTCCGATGTCTGGAAGCCGCGACGAATTCCTGCGTATCCTCCACGCCTTGAAGACATTCAAGGGTAAGGCTCTGGACTCTGACGCGGTGCAGCTTTTCGGTTATCCCGAATGGGCCACCTTCCGAGGCGAACAGTTCGACGAGATATGCGACCTGACAACCACCATCTATTCCCGTTACTCTCCGGTCGAGCATGACCCTGATGCGGCAGCCGTCAACGATGCCTTCCGCAGGGCCTACGGCGAAGGGGTGCTTGACAAGCAGATGCCCGTACTCGGAATCCTCGGCTACGACACCGGACGGATGGTAATCGAGGGGATGCGCACAATGGCCGGCAAGGATTATTTCCCGACCGAATTCTCAGGCATACAGAGCGGTATACGTCTTGAAAAATCAGGAGAGGAATGCGGACTGTTCAACAACGCCATCTTCATCATCTCCTACCGTCAGGGAGGCAACATCGAAAAGACACTGAAATGACCAGCAACCTCAAACGCATCCTGCTGCCGCTGCTTATCCTGCTGGCAATACCGGCCATCCCCCTCTCGGCCCAACGCCATTACATCCCTCACGTCCATGTCGGGGTGCATGGAGGTGTGTCGATGTCGCGCCAGTCATTCTATCCCTCCATCAAGGAAAGCATGCTCAACGGCCTCCAGTTCGGTTTCAGCTTCCGCTACGCCGAGGAACGCCATGTCGGGCTCCTCGCCGAGCTGAATATCGAGCAACGCGGATGGAAGGAGAACTTCGAGGAAGCCCCGTTCAGCTTCCACCGCCGCCTGACCTACATAGAGCTGCCCGTCATGACCCACATCTTCTTCGGCAGCCGCACCGTCAAGGGATTCTTCAACCTCGGCCCGGAAGTAGGCTATATGATTGGAGACAAGGCCACCGCCGACTTCCCTTATATGGAACTTCCCAACGTGCCTGACTTCCCCTCAAACCGCCGTTACGAGCAGATGCAGATGGATATCTCCAGCCGTTTCGACTACGGCATCACAGCCGGGGCCGGTGTGGAGTTCATAATCCGCCGACGCCACAGCATCACACTCGAAGGCCGCTACTACTACGGCCTGGGCAACATCTTCCCCTCGGCCCGCAAAGACATCTTCTCCGCCTCCCGCGGCTCCTCCATCCAAATCACCCTCGGCTACCTCTTCCGCCTCAAATAACCCCCCTCTTTCCATAAAACACCTCTCTTGATATGAACTCCATCGAAATCTCAAACTTCAAGAATTTCCGCCACCTGAAAATCGACAACCTCGGGGCGGTGAATCTTATCGTCGGGAAAAACAATGCCGGCAAGTCGTCGCTGCTCGAAGCCATATCGATACTCGCATCCGGGGGAAATATCGGGTGGATCAAGAACCTGCTTGAGCTGCGCGGTATGCCAACCCGTTATCCCTTTGATACCCAAGAGGTGGATTCCAAGGAACAGGAGAATTTCCGTACACTCTACCACGGTTACGACTGCAACAATTTCAAGACTGACCCGATAAAAATAACCGCTACTGATACATCCACCCTCCTCCCTCTTGAAAATACAGTCGAGATAAAGCTTATCGAAGTAGTGGATATTGTTGACGTGGGGGAAAACGGCACTGAGATTACGCGTCGTGTGCCAAAGGAGTATCTTGATGAAGACGCGATAATCAGCAGCAATCCGCAACCGGCCCTGTTGATTACATTTAATGATTCTTTGCGGACCATGTATGTGTTGGGGCAGAATTCACGCCGTTATTATATAATCGACAAGAATACCCCCTTTGAATATGTCCGCACGGCCGAATTCACCGGAGAGAAGAATCCCGATCTCTTCGACCGCATAGCCCTGACCTCCCTCGAGCCGGAGCTTATAAAGGCTCTCCACATAATTGACAACCGCATCGAGGCCATAAACTTCCTGAAAGATATCCGTCCGGCATCACTCGGCAGGAATGAAGACAACCGTGTGCCGTTCGTAGTGCTTTCGGGCAAATCTGACAAATATCGTCTCAGTACGATGGGCGATGGTATCAACCGTGTGCTGACCATCATCCTTTCCCTGCTTAACAGCCGCGGAGGGATACTGATGATTGATGAATTCGAGAACGGACTCCACTATTCCGTCCAGCAGGAACTTTGGGGGCTTATATCCGACCTTGCCCGCAAGCTTGACGTGCAGGTATTCGCCACAACCCACAGCAATGACTGCATAAAGAGCTTCCTCCACGCTACCGGAGAATCGGGCAAGAGCCGTCTTATCCGTCTTGAAAAGCGCGACAGCGGGGAAATCGCGGTTGTCTACGATGAACCTGACGAACTCGACTACATTGCCAACAACGACGTAGAGATAAGATAAGGATGGAAAAGACACCCAACACCTCCCTCCTTCTTGTCGAAGGAAAGAGTGAACAGACCGTCATCCCTCGTTTTTGCAAGGAATGTGGTATTCCACAGTATTTCGACATCGAATCAGGCAAGAGCCTTGAACAGCTCAAGACCGCGATGAAACTTCATCTGAAATCATCCAACGTCTATAAGAAGCTATGGGTGGTTATCGATGCCGACACCAACCCTGACGGCGCATGGGAGTCTATGAAATACATCCTTGAAAAAAGTGGAAAATACGACTTTGACCGCAAAATGCCCCTCCCCTCCGACGGGGTTGTAATCCCTCCCCGTGACCCGGCAGACCTGACAGTCGGAATATGGGTTATGCCCGACAACAATGCCTGCGGAATGTTCGAGGATTTCCTGCTGGCACTCATACCCTCAGAAGACACCCTGTTGGAAGAGTCCACCCGGATTGTCAATCGACTCCATACCGAGCGTGACCGCCACAACCTCCTGTTCAAGGCTGTCCATAAATCAAAAGCCCGCATCCACACCTGGCTTGCCTGGCACGACACTCCTGGAGAATCCCTTGCCGTCGCCGTCACCAAACACCTCTTCGACACCTCCCATCCCCTCTCCATCCGCTTCTCTTCCTGGCTTTCCCGCCTCAATCCCTGATTCCCGACTCCGCTCCAAGTTTTATATTAACGATTTCCCAAGAATCCTGATAACGATTGCCGCGACAATTCCGAAGAACTCTTCCGGAATCGTCGCGGCATTCTTTTATGTCTTGGGAACCTATGACTCGCGGCGGAATCAGGCGAGGAGGGGCTGGATGCGGCGGAGGGCGGCAATGAAGGTATCGACCTCGGCGAAGGTGTTGTAGAGGGCGAATGAGGCACGGACGGTGCCTTCGATGCCGAGGACGTGCATCAGGGGCTGGGCGCAGTGATGGCCGGTGCGGACGGCGACACCGAGCTTGTCGAGGAGCATCCCGGTGTCGTAATGGTGGGCGTTACCCATCAGGAAAGAGATGACAGGAGCCTTGCCGGGAGCTGTGCCGAAAATACGCATACCGGGAATCTCCATCATCCTGGAGGTGGCGTAGTCAAGCAACGCAAGCTCATGGGCCTCGATTTCCTCGATACCGATTGACTCGATGTAATCCAGGCAGGCGGAGAATGCGGCGATATCCACAAAATCGGGTGTTCCTGCCTCAAATTTCAACGGCGGCTCCTCAAAGGTGGTGCCGTCAAACGAGACATGCTTTATCATCTCGCCGCCCCCTTGATAAGGAGGCATCCGGTCGAGCCATTCACGTTTGCCGTAAAGCACCCCCACTCCCGTCGGGCCGTACATCTTATGGGAGGAGAAGGCATAGAAATCCGCTCCGAGAGCCTGCACGTCGATTTTGAGGTGAGGAGTAGCCTGCGCCCCGTCGACAACGACCACCGCCCCACGGGAATGGGCATACTCGGCCATCTCACGGGCAGGGTTGACTGTGCCAAGCACATTGGAGATATGACAGAAGGAAACCAGACGCGTCTTATCGGTGAAAAGCGACTTGTAGGCCTCGACATCGAGCGACCCGTCAGGAAGAATCGGCACCACCTTTATACCGATTTTCTTGTGCGACTGCAACAGCTGCCATGGCACGATATTGGCGTGATGCTCCATCTCGGTCAGGATGATTTCATCCCCATCCTCCAGCAGCGCCCCCATCGACGAAGCCACAAGATTGATTCCCTCGGTGGTGCCACGGGTGAAAATCACCTCCTCTCGCGAGGACGCGTTGATATACCGTGCCACCTTGTCGCGTGTGGCCTCCTGCAGATCAGTGGCTTCCTGGGAGAGGAAGAACACCCCGCGATGGACATTGGCCTTATGCTCGTAATACATCCGCTCGACAGCCTCGACCACCTGACGCGGGGTCTGGGATGTCGCCGTGTTGTCGAAATAGACCAGCGGTTTGCCGTAGACAGTACGGGAAAGTATCGGATAATCGCGCCTGAGCGCTTCAACATCGAGCATAGTCAACAATCGGTTAAATGGTTCATTTCTCAGCTCCCCGGCCACGGCATGTCGCGCAGGCGGCATCGCCGCAATTCCCCGAGAATCGGAGTTCGAGCAGATGGCGCAGACGGTCGCGCAGATTCTCCAGGCGTATCTTGTCGACCACATCGACCATGAACGCCTGCATCAGCATCTTGCGGGCCTCAGCCAGAGGTATTCCACGGCTACGCATATAGAACAGCGCGGCCGAGTCGAGCTGCCCCGTCGTGGCCCCGTGGGAACATTTCACGTCATCATTGTAGATAAGCAGCTGCGGCTTGGTGTGCATCCTTGCCCCGGTGGAGGCAAGCAGGTTGCGGTTGCTCTGGTACGCCTCATTGAAACGCGCCCCGTGGGAGACCTCGATAAGCCCCTCGAACGCGCCTGACGCGTTGTCGTCAAGCACATATTTGAAGAGCTGGTCGCTGTGGGAACGGTCAGAACGGTGAACCAGACAGGAACTGTTGTCGATATGCTGTTCACCCGACCCGATTGCCATCCCCGACAGGAATGTCTCGCAACGCTCACCCACGATTTCAATCAGGTATTCGTTGCGGGTCTTGCCGTTGGTCAGCGTGGCCGCGCAGATGTTCAGCGACGAATGCGCCTCCTGGCGGCAACGGAACTGACACCAGCGGGCTGTCTGCGGGGTGGATTCCTCAAGATCATACCAGTCCACTTTCGCGCCCTCCCCGGCCATAATCTCGATTACCTCGGATGAGCCGAACTCTACATCCCGGGTCTGGGTATGGTCACATTTGAGGACACTGACCTCCGCCCCCTCCTCGGCCACGAGCAATACCCGCCGAGGGGCGAACAGCGGGGTCTGGCCGCTGAATATGTCGACAATCTGGATGGCCTTGGACAGCTTCACCCCCTTGGCGACATGAATCAGCACCCCATCCTGGAGCAGCAGCGAATTGAACGCGAGGGCCGCGTCATCCTTCCCCGCCACATTCCCGAGCCACCGGTCAAGCAGCGCGGAGTCAGCGTCGCGCAGCGAGCATACCGTCACCCCCTCCGGGAGATTCTTCAGCAACGTCGCCGTCGGGACAAAACGGTCATTGACCACCACGGCCAGCAACGTCGTGATGTTCGGGACATCGCAGCGGAAACTCTCCGCCACATTCACCGGGAAGTTGACACGGTTGACATTCACCCCCAGGTCAGGAGCGAACATCTCCTCAACGGAGGTCTTCTCATACCCCTCGTCAGATCTCTCGGGCAAGCGTCCGGCAGCCTCAAGGAACGCCATCGCCCGGTCGCGGCCCGCGTTGAGAGCCTCCGGGGCATTGGCGTCCAGCGCTACACGCTCCTGACGGAAAAGGTCGGTATATTGTTTCAGGGATGCCATTGTCAATCCTCCTTGTGTTTCTTGTCTTCCTCCTCCTTGATCCAGTCATAACCGCGCTCTTCAAGCTCCAGGGCCAGCTCCGGGCCACCGGTCTTGACGATGCGCCCCTTGTAAAGCACATGCACGAAGTCAGGCTTGATATAATCGAGCAGACGCTGGTAATGGGTTATGACGATTGTGGCGTTGCGGTCGGTCTTGAGCTTGTTGACACCACCTGCCACGATACGCAACGCGTCGATGTCGAGACCCGAATCGGTCTCGTCGAGGATAGCCAGACGCGGCTCCAGCACAGCCATCTGGAAAATCTCGTTGCGCTTCTTCTCGCCACCCGAGAAACCCTCGTTGACCGAACGCGAGGCAAGCTTGTTGTCAAGCTCGACAACCGCACGTTTCTGGCGCATGAGTTTCAGGAAGTCGCTGGCCGACATCGGCGGTTCATGGAAATATTCCCGCTTGGCGTTGACAGCCGCACGCATGAAGTTGACCATCGACACCCCCGGAATCTCCACCGGATACTGGAACGACAGGAACAGCCCCTCATGGCTGCGGTCCTCCGGGGAGAGGGCCAGCAGATCGATGCCGTGGAAGTCGGCTGAGCCGCCCGTCACGGTGAAAGCGGGATTTCCGGCAAGCACACTCGACAGGGTGGACTTGCCCGAGCCGTTGGGACCCATGATGGCGTGAACCTCCCCCGGGCGGATGGTGAGGTTGATTCCCTTGAGAATTTCCTTCTCCTCTACTTTGGCGCGGAGGTCTTTGACCTCCAGCAATATCTCGTCGCTCATAAGCTTCTCTGTTTCTTGGATTGGAGCGGGTTAGACAAATATGTTTCGGAAAGAGACCGGCAGAAAGACGCGTCAGCCGACAGACCCTTCGAGGGTAATCTGCAGCAACCGCTGCGCCTCGACGGCAAACTCCATCGGCAGCTTGTTCATCACCTCCTTGGCGTAGCCGTTGACAATCAGCCCAACTGCCTCCTCTGTCGGGATGCCGCGCTGGTTGCAGTAGAAGAGCTGCTCCTCCGAAATCTTCGAGGTGGTAGCCTCATGCTCGACAACCGCCGTCGGGTTCATCACATCGACATACGGAAAGGTATGCGCCCCGCAGTTGCTCCCCAACAGCAGGGAGTCACACTGGGTATGGTTCCTCGCCCCCTCGGCAGCCGGGGTTACCTTCACCAACCCTCGGTATGAGTTTTCGCTGTGACCGGCTGAGATACCCTTCGACACGATTGTCGAACGGGTATCGGGAGCCAGATGGATCATCTTCGTCCCGGTGTCGGCCTGCTGATGGTTGCGGGTCACGGCCACGGAGTAGAACTCCCCGGTCGCCCCGCGTCCGGCCAGCACGCATGAGGGGTATTTCCAGGTTATCGCCGAACCGGTCTCCACCTGGGTCCACGACAGTTTGGAATAGTCGCCGCGACACAATCCGCGCTTGGTCACGAGGTTGTAGACACCCCCGCGCCCCTCGGCGTCACCGGCATACCAGTTCTGCACCGTCGAGTACTTCACCTCGGCCCGCTCCTCGACCACGATTTCCACTATGGCGGCGTGAAGCTGGTTCTCGTCACGCATCGGGGCGGTGCAGCCCTCGAGATAGCTGACATAAGAATCGTCGTCGGCCACAATCAGTGTGCGCTCGAACTGTCCGGTTCCGGCGGCATTGATTCTGAAATATGTGGAAAGCTCCATCGGGCAGCGCACCCCCTTGGGGATGTAGACAAACGACCCGTCGGAGAACACCGCCGAATTCAGGGCGGCATAGAAATTGTCCTTGTATGACACCACCGACCCGAGATATTTCCTCACCAGGTCGGGATAATCCTTGACAGCCTCCGAAATCGAGCAGAAGATAATCCCCTTCTCGGCCAGGGCCTCCTTGTGGGTGGTCTTGACCGACACGGAGTCCATCACCGCGTCGACAGCCATCCCCGAGAGCATCTTCTGCTCCTGCAGGGGGATGCCGAGACGGTCGAAGGTCTTCAGCACCTCCGGGTCTATCTCGTCGAGGCTCTTCGGCCCCTCCTTCTTTACCGGCGCGGCGTAATAGCTGATGGCCTGGAAGTCGATGTCGGGCATATTGAGATGGCCCCACTTCGGCGGGGTCATCGTCAGCCAGTGGCGGTAAGCCTTCAGGCGGAAATCGAGCAGCCATTCCGGCTCATTCTTCTTCCGGGAAATCAGCCTGACGACATCCTCGCTCAGACCGACGGGAATCACCTCCGTGTCGACATCCGTCACGAAGCCATATTTGTAATCCCCCGAGGTCACATCGTCGATGACGCGGGAATCATCCTTGCGCTCCTCCGGAGCCATATTCTTGTTGTTATTCTCTTTATCCATAACAGTCTATCCTAACGCCCAGCCCAGCACCACCGGAGCAAGGCGAACGATTGCGGGGGCGGCATGCCCGTTGGCCAGGGTCGACATCTCGGCCAGCGACGCGTCAGGCTTGATGACGAGCCACAGGTTGAGCAGCAGGCTCAGCACCAGCATCCACTGGAACAGGCTGAACACCGCTCCACCCAGCCGGTCAAGACCGCCCAGCGACAGCGAGTGGGTCACCTTCTTGAACAGCGACGCCACCACCCTCACCCCGAGGTAACCTGCCACGAACACTATCACCTTGGCCACCACCACATCTATCGACGACGGCTCCCCGTCACCCGCGATGAACTCCGCCAGGGGGTAGCCCCCCAGACGGCACAGCACCACGGCGAAAAGTATCGCCGCCACCGCGCCCACCTGCACGATGACCCCACGGTAAAATCCATAGGCCACCGACCCGGCGAACACCGCTAATATGATAACGTCAAGTGTAGTCATTGGTTCAGCTCACAAAATTACAAAATTCTTCCGACGTTACGGCAAAAACCACGAACTTTCCCGGCGGATGTATCTCGACATATTCCTACCGATCGAAGAGATGGAGGAGGAAGAGGCCTGATTGAGGAAATTTTTCGTTAATTTTTCCAAAACCGGTTGCATTCCAAAATAATTGAGTATATTTGCATTCAGATAAACCAACATCACACATAATTAACTCAACCGAATATGTCAAAAGTAACAGTGGTAGGCGCCGGCAACGTAGGCGCCACAACAGCCAATGTACTCGTTACCACACAGGTAGCCAGCGAAGTAGTGCTCATCGACATCAAAGAGGGCGTATCGGAAGGCAAGGCCATGGATATCATGCAGACCGCGAATATCCTCAACCTCCAGACCCGCCTCACCGGTGTGACCAACGACTACTCCAAGACCGAGAACTCTGATGTCGTTGTCATCACATCCGGCGTACCCCGCAAGCCCGGCATGACCCGTGAGGAACTGATCGGTGTCAACGCCAAGATTGTCAAGTCGGTTACAGAGAATGTCCTGGCCCACTCCCCCAACGCCGTCATCATCTGCGTTGCCAACCCGATGGACACCATGACCTATCTCATCCACAAGATTTCAGGTCTGCCCAAAAACCGCATCATCGGTATGGGTGGCGCCCTCGACAGCGCCCGCTTCAAATACTTCCTCAGCCAGGCTCTCGGCGCAAGCGCCACCGAGGTTGAAGGCATCGTGATCGGCGGCCACGGCGACAAGACCATGATTCCCCTGACCCGCTACGCCGCTTACCGTGGCATCCCCGCTTCCACACTCATGCCCGCTGAACAGCTCGAGAAGGTCGCTGCCGACACAATGGTCGGCGGAGCTACCCTCACCAAGCTCCTCGGCACCTCCGCATGGTATGCTCCCGGCGCCGCTTCGGCCCAGATGGTAGCCGCCGTCCTAGGCGACCAGAAGCGTCTCATCTCCTGCTCCGCCCTCCTCGACGGCGAGTATGGCGAAAGCGACCTCTGCATCGGTGTTCCCTGTATCATCGGCAAGAATGGTATCGAGAAAATAGTTGAATTCGACCTCAACGACCAGGAGAAGGCCCTCTTCAAGGCAAGCGCAGAAGCTGTCCACGCAACCAACGCAGCCCTCGCCGGAGTCCTCTGATTCCGCCTGAGTCGATAAGAACAACCCCGGAGGGTGTGTCATCACGCGACAAAGCCATGACACACCCTCCGTTGTTTTCCCCGTCGGTTCAACGTTATCCCCCGCGCGCACGTTATCATTATTGTAAACAAGCATCAAACATAAACAACCTGTATGAAATCCTACCGACTCCTGACCGCCTGCGCCGCCGCAATGGCCGTGACAGCAATGCTGACCTCATGTGGCGGTTCGGCCGACAAGGCCAAAGACTCCGCCGACAGCGCCAACCTCGCCAACGAAGTGATTGACAAGGTTGCCGAAGCTCCCGCCGTCACCACCATCACCGCCGACGGGCAGATTCCCCCCGCCAACGGCAAACTCATCGTCCTCGACTTCAACGCCTCCTGGTGTGGTCCCTGCCGCCAGTTCGCCCCCAACTTCGAGAGTGTCGCCGACAAATACCGAGGACAGGCATCATTTTACAGCATAGATGTCGACCAGAATCCTCGTCTGGCCGCACAGTTCAACATCCAGAGCATCCCCACCGTCGTCTACATCCAGCCCGACGGCACCACCTCCTCCACAATGGGATACATGGATGCCGCTGCCTTCGACACCGCCGTCTCCTCCCGCCTCAACTGACCCTCCCCTCATTCACTGAAAAAGGGTCTCACGCAAATTACACGAAAAGGTCTCACGCAGATTCCGCAGATACGCGGATTTCTCGCAGATTCAAGTGAGATAAAACGGTTTTGGGAAAAGAAGTCTCGCAGATTACGCGGATTACGCAGAGACCATCCGGATGGAAACGTGTCCGGATGGCTTCTGTGTAATCTGTGCAATCTGTGAGCCCCCTCCCCTAATCCTTTTTATCTCGTTTATCTCACTTGAATCTGCGAGAAATCCGCGTATCTGCGGAATCTGCGTGAGACCCTTTCGTGGAATCTGTGTGAGACACGACAAGGAGAGGTAGCCACGAAAAAAGACTGCCCTAACCTCACGGTCGGGGCAGTCTTCGTTCCGGGACAACCGGAACACTGTTTTTTCTATAACTCTTACTAAATACTCTTTTCCATAATCGGGCTGAAAGCCCTGAATCAAGAAAAAGGTATGCGTTATGATGCGTCAGGCATCAGACAGGTCATCAGCGGATGACAACCTTGGCAACGGTGTTGCCCTGACGACGCAGGTAGATGCCGGGAGCAGGCTCGCCATAGACGCGCACACCTGAGATGGTGTAATATTCAACGTCGCCTTCGGCAACAGCATCGACAGCCACACCCTCGACACCTGAAATCACATTGTCGTTGGCGACATTGATGATAGCTGTTGCGGTTCTGGGAACATAGTTCAGCTCCTTGTCTTCAATTGACACATTATTATTGTTCATGGCACGTTTCGGACCGTTAGCGGCCTCAACCTTAGTGATAGTAGCCTTCGGGGCGATAAGGAAGGGGAAGACAGCCTTGACAGTGCCGGTGATGGACTTCGAAGGAAGATCCTTCGGGTCGCTTGCGGTCTCCACTTCGGGGATATAGAAGGGAACTGCTGTTCCGGCCTTCATCATCGAAGACCAGTCATAGTTGCCCTCAAACCAGCTTTCGTCAGCACAGTCGGTATTCTTCACCCATGAACCGAAGCCTGTTGCCACATTGTACTTGGCGAGATAGTGGTCAGCGTGGATGATTTCAGCACCGGCAACATCGAAGTCGGCATAGTAGTGGAGGTCGGTAACGGCATTGGCTTCATCTTCAAGGCCGAAAACGAAGTCATCCTTGACATACACGCCGTAGGTGGCGGCTCCGCCGTCAGTGGCGACATTCTTGTTGACGACATACTGGCCGTTGCAGGTGACAGGTGCGGGATCGACGAAGGCCACCATTTCCTGGAGGTCGGCATGCGAGGTGCGCGAGTGGAAAGTCAGGTTGTTGGCCTGGTTGGTGTATTTACCGCGAATTTGTATGGAGTTGTCGTTCGACACAGGAAGGAACGGGATTTTGTAACGTCCCTTCTCTACCTGGTCACCATCATTGAGCGCAAGGTCATCACCATTGAGAAGCAGCGAATAGGTAGCCTTGTAACGGGGTTTCCCAAGCGCCTGATCCATATCTGTCAGGGTATTACCCTCGGCAGGAGTGATGTTGACGATAGCATCGATATAGTTCACTTTATTAACATACACGCAGCCATTGACACCGGCGGCATCAAGATGACGGTCGGCATTATGGTCATGGAGAAGCAGAGCATCGCTGTTGGAGAGAGTGGCGGTCATCACGTCGCAATCCTCGGCAACGACGGTGGGATGAGGATTGAAGTCGATGAAGCTAACCGACATACACTTTTCGTGAGAGTCGAAAACGAAATAATTCTTGTCCTTTTCGGTGTCCTTCGGTATAATCCAGTCACCCTGGTTAACGTTGTTGTACTTCACTGAGCGGTTGACAACCAGGTTTACGGAGCCGGGGCTACCCGCACTTCCGCTGGCATAAGTAGGAATCCAGGAACCGGGGTATTTGGAGTAGTCAAAACGGGTATCGACACCTACAAGACCGAGGTCGAAAGTAGCCCAGTGACGGGGACAGCCTAAAGAACCCTCATCATATGAGTCAGCAAGGTTTTTGGCGTTGCCACCGAAACGAGACATCTGCTTGGAAGCCTCGGCTGTGTTGACGAAGCTGACTTTGAACTTACCCTCGTCGGAGTTTCCGGGCTTGTATGTCGGCAGGTAGAAACAGCCGTTATCGGCAGGGAGAGCGTAGGCAGTTGCCGGAGTACCGGGCATCGACTTATGGTCTTCAGTAACATTGCCATTTGCATCCTCTGCGTCGAATGTCACACCCCATCCTACGAGATAGAGGAAGCTACGCCCACCGTTGGCAGCATCCCTTTCGTTAAGGGCGTTGAAGTCGGAATAAGAAAGCATCGACTGGCAAGCGTAGCGGCTGGGATTTCCGTCGTCGGGAGAGTGCTTGGCCTTGGTCGCGGTCGCGTAGATGAAGCGAGTCCAGTTGGTCTTGTCATACCAGTCGATTTTAGCTTCATATCTTACACCATCCTTTTTGTAGAATGCGATGTCAGAGCAATACTCAATCGGGTTTTCATATGCGCCAGTCTGCTCATTCTTCGTGGTGTAGATGTAGAAATCAACCGCATCATATTTCTCGACATCCTCCTCGGTAAGTTCAAATTTCCAAAGTGAGAAACGGAAGCTTACGCGGTCCATCTTCTCCTCGTCCGAACCGAAATCATATTTGGAGACACCGGTAGCGGAGTTGTAGATATGACAGCGGACAGGGTTGAGAATATTATCATCCTCAGTTTTGGGAGCATCAGCGGCCTGGGTCGCATAGTCATACTTCATCTGGATGTAGAGAGTAGTGGGAGCAGGCTCAACAGGTATTACAGGTTCATCCTTTGTGGTAATCAACAGAGTGGAAATCCCGCCGGGATTGTAAGTCAGAGTCATTTTTGCTCCGGCAGGAATATCTTTCTCGAGATTGGCGGCGTCACGGCTTGTCGTAAGATTGAACACAGTGTTGTATTCGATAGAAGTTCCTGCAACTTTACCAAATACCTCGTAGCCGTTATCCCAAGTTCCTTCGTTGATTTTCCAACCGGCATCACCATCTCCACCAGGATTTGACTTGATTTCATTAACCGCAGTATAGGTATATGTCTTGCCGTCTGTGGTCTCAAAATGATAAGCCTCATCTTTCTGTGACCAGCCATTGAATTTGCCGATAAGCCAGAAGTCCTTGAATTCGGTCTGATGGAGCTGGCCACCGGAGACAGTGAGGGAGGTGGGGACGTTGTCAGTCACGTTGAGGGTGAAAGTGACAGCACCTTCAAGAGTGGCGGCAAGCACGAGCGCCGCGCCATCCTGCTGCATAGCAGCGTTTTCAAGTTTGGTGCCGTTATATGTGGCAGCATTCGCCAGACCATAGGTGTTGTCAACGGTGCCGTTCTTGGCACGCTTCACACAAAGAGGAGTGTCAGCCGAAAGAGGTGTGGAGATAGAGTAATTCACCGCATAAGGATTGCTTCCGGTGAAGTCACCCAGCTTGTTATCGCCATTATAGAGTGCGAAGGTGTAGGTATCGCCGCCTTCCTTAGCACCACCGGTGATTATCAAGTTAGTAGGAATGCCGTCGGCATCAAGGGTAAGTTTGAATGTGACGACACCGTAAAGTTTATCATCTTTAAGTGAGAGATTCGAGCCATTACTGCTATTTTCTTTAACCAGTGTGAATGTTTTGCCTGAATTAGCGGAATAATAGTTGGCATCGGTTCCGGAAGCAGCCCAGAACCATCCTACCTGATTACCGTTTTGGAGCTGCTGAACACCGAAGCTACCACCTTTTTTACCTTCTGAACCAAAGTCATAGGTAGAAATCAGGGTTGTCTTGTCAAACTCAGGAAGAGAACTCCATGAGTCAGCCAAGTCGCCAAAGTTTCCCTTTACAGCATATGTGTAATTATTGACAGGGGTATCACCTCCAACAGGTTCGATGTAAACAGATTGATTGGTCACATTAAACTTCACATTGAACACCTGATCTGCAGTCGCACCCTGGATAGTGGCATTTCCGAATGGGGATGCGTTTAGTTCTGTCCAAGCATTTTGGGCGACAGTGACACCTCCATAATAAGTATTCTTGCTGCCATCCCAACACTTGATTTGGAAGCCGCTAGTACCGATTTTGAGGTTCGACCATTCACATTCGCCAGTGCTGGAAGACACTTCATTAGTAGTACTGCCTGTACCGCCCGCAGACCCAATCTGGAAGGCAACATAATATTGCGCGTGAGTGGCAAACGCGACAATTGCCCCTACTAATAGGAGTAAGATTTTTTTCATGATACAATAAGTGAATTGTTAGTAAGATATTTGTGGTTTTGAATTTATTGTGTAATTAGGTCTAAGAATCAAAGATGCGCAAAGGTAAAGAAATTTGATGTCATTTTTACCCCCCCCAGTTAAATTTTGTTAATTCAATGATTTTTTTGTCAAAATTCTTTTAGAAGGCTGTTTTTTTCTCCGGAAAATAGCCGCCCGTAGGTCAAGACATCATAGGGCGAAGTGGCAAGAAGTGGTTTCAGATAATTCCAGCTTATTAGAGATAATTTCAGTAAGTCAAATTCACCAACGATTCCGAAGGAATCCTTTGTCTGAATAGCCGGGGGTTGGCGCGAGGGGAGGCCGACAGGCCAAACCGATGCGGTAACCCCCGGTAACGGTATGAAACGACGGATTCCGGAGGAATCTTTTTTGATATTCAACAAAACGGTAATATCAAAAAAGATTCCTCCGGAATCCAACACATTACGAAACACAACCGTGAGTTACCGCTTCGTGCCAGCCCCGCAAGGGGGCTTCGCACTCGCGCCAACCCACGGCTATTCAGACAAAGGATTCCTCCGGAATCATTGGATGGAGGTGACTTCATGAAATCATTCCTCAGGAATCGCCCGGGGAGTCTTTCAGTCAAGCACCTCGGAGGGAGAAATCTCGATGGAGGCGGTGTCGCCGTTGGTGTCGAGGAAAACCATTCGGAAAGTCATACCTTTCTCTTTCATTCCCTCGAAACCCTCGCGGAAAACCTTGTCGGCGGGGAGGGCCTGCTTGAACTGCTGGAGCATAGCGGTTTTCTGGGCATCCATCAGCTCTTTGGTGGCATTCTTGAAGTTGAGTCCGGGAATCGTGTTGAAGGTCAGCACCACGGCGTTGTCCTCAATTTTGGCGTCGGCACCGGTGAAGATGCCGCTCTTGACTGTCTGCTCCTTGAATGCGTCGGAATTGAGCTGTTCGACAAATGTGTTGACTTTGGCATCGGCTGCCGAGTCGGAGCATGAGGTCAGCAGGGAGCCTCCGGCAAGCAGGCTGATGGAAACAACCAGAGCCATCACGACCGGAAACAATGACAATTTCTTTTTCATAATATGAAGAATTTAAATGTTGATTTCCTCGTGGTTGATTGATGGCGGCAAATTTACGATTTTTTTTGACACCGGATGTTAAACCTTGCCCTCTATTTGACATTCTAAACCATAAAATGAGTACGTTCAAAACCTGTTTTCCTTTGCTGACGCGAAATCGCCGAGGACGCGTCCCGAAGGAATGGCATTGCTGACGCGGACGCGCCATGGCGCGTCCCTACCACAGAGATTACGTTCATGCCCTCTTCCCCTGTAGGGACGCGCCGCGGCGCGTCCGCGTCAACAATCCCGCCGGTGTCTGCCCCAAAAGCAGAGATTGACAGATACTCATAAACAACATCTTCAACCACAAATCCGAGATGTCATGAACAAGATTTTACGAACTGTGAGCGCTTTCCTGCTGGCCCTATCGTTAACCGCAATCCCGGTAACGGCCCAGCCCGACCATAACGGTGGCCGTCAGAGCCATTTCTCTTCTTCCCAGTCAAACCGTGGCGGGGGACACAACGCCCGTCCCTCCGGCGGCAACAATGGCGGACAGTCGCGCCCCGGCAATCCGGGCAACTCAAGCCGTCCCGGAGGAAATGGCACCGGACACCGTCCCGGAGGGAACACCGGCAACAATTCCGGTCGCCCGGGAGGAAACCACAACAACAATAATAATAATAATAATAACGGTCACCGTCCCGGCGGCAATCCCGGCAACAACCACCGCCCCGACAACGGCCACCGTCCCGGCGGCAATCCCGGAAACAACCACCGCCCCGACAACGGTCACCGTCCCGGTGGTTATCCCGGAAACAACCACCGCCCTGACAACGGTCACCGTCCCGGTGGTCAGCCCGGAAACAACCACAGACCACACAGGCCGACACCGCCCCCACCGCGTCCTCCCAGACCACACCGTCCGCCGGTATATTTCGGTAGCGGCCACCATACCCATCATGTCCCCTTCTTCGGCAATTACCACCGTCCGCTTCCTCCTCCTGCGTGGCGTCCGGCTGTTTACGGGCCGTCGTTCGGAACAATCCTCGGCATCGCCTTGGGCACCACCGTCGACATGACCTTGCGCACCCTGCTCAACCAAGGGTACAACGTGACGAGCTACGGCAACAATGTGGTCTACCTGACCAATGTGCCGCAGATGAACTATTACTGGCCTGACGCGGCGCTGTATTACAACAACGGTGCGCTCTGCGGCTCATCATTCACCTACCCATCTACATATTACGACATGAGCCGTTACAACGCGCTCTACAACACATTCTGCAGCCAGTACGGGGTGCCGGTGCGTTCGGTCAACCAAGGGGGCATCATCTCCTCGACATGGTTTGGCGACGGCAACCGCTACGTCACCCTGGAGTTCAACTCCAACTACGGCGACTATTACACCACCCTCAGTTTCGGACTCTGATGGCAGACAACTATCTTGAAAAGAGGATGGAGGAGCATCGCGCCGGCGCGGGCCGTCAGGCTTTCCGTCCTCGCCTGACTCCGCGCGGACGGCGTCCCGGGGAGCTGGTGGTGGAGTTCACACCCTGCCCGGTTGTGATACGCGACATCGAGACGCCCGGGATGACGGGAGTGATACGCGAATTGGTGGCGGCGGGGTTCAAGGTCTGCTTCACGATGGCCGACATCCACCGGGCCACCCGCCTGGCCTCCACCCTCGGCGCGACGTTCCTCCCGGAGGGTATGCCTGAGCCGGAGGGGGCCATCACCCTCGCGGCCGAGGATGGCCGCTGGACGCTGCGGCACGGCGGCGCAGGGCTGGCTGTGACCCTTCCCGTGCAAGACAAAGGGGGCGCCGACGACCTGTCGCCGCTGTCGGAAACTATTGCCTGGGGAGCCGCCATGCTTGCCAATCTCAACGACTTTCAGGAAAAAGTGTTTAAAAACATCAAAATCGAGGGGCTTTCTTTTTGAGAAAGTTGTTGCGGATTCAAAAAAAAAGCATACCTTTGCGATTGACTCCTTCGCGGGCTTACGGCGGAGGAGCCATGTGTAACCAATCTTTTCCCGAACGCTTACGCTTAAGTCCCCTGCAAGTTATGCCTAAAATTCACGGAGCAGTGACGATCGAGAAAGAACGCTGCAAGGGGTGCGACCTGTGTGTGGTCGCCTGCCCGTGCGATGTCCTTTCCCTGCAACCCAAGGAGGTCAACGATCGAGGTTATCATTTTGCCTACCCCGCCAACGAGGAAGCATGTATCGGATGCGCGGCCTGCGCGATGGTCTGCCCTGATGCCTGCATTGAGGTTTACCGTGTGGTAGTCAAGTAGTTTAATTTTCCAGCCATTTCCCCAGATGAAAGACAACGTAAAACTCATGAAGGGTAACGAGGCTATCGCAATGGCAGCGATCCGCTACGGCTGCGACGGCTACTTCGGCTACCCTATCACCCCCCAGAGCGAGGTGCTCGAAACCCTTGAGGCACAGATGCCTTGGGAGACCACCGGCATGGTGGTGCTCCAGGCTGAAAGCGAGGTTGCCTCGATCAACATGGTATACGGCGGCGCCGCCACAGGCAAGGCCGTGATGACCTCCTCGTCATCTCCCGGGGTCAGCCTGATGCAGGAAGGCATCAGCTATCTCGCCGCTTCCGAGCTGCCCGCGCTTATCGTCAATGTGATGCGCGGCGGTCCCGGCCTCGGCACCATCCACCCCTCGCAGAGCGACTACTTCCAGGCAACCAAGGGTGGCGGTCACGGCGACTACCATCTCATCGTTCTGGCCCCCTCGACCGTCCAGGAGATGGCCGACTTCGTGGCCCTGGGCTTCGACCTGGCATTCAAATACCGTACCCCCTCGATGATTCTGGCTGACGGAGTTGTCGGCCAGATGATGGAGAAGGTGGTGCTCCCCGAGCAGCGTCCGCGCCGCACCGAGGAGGAAATCCGCCGCCAGTGTCCCTGGGCTGTCACCGGAAAAGACCATGGCCGCACAAAGCGCAATGTGGTCACTTCGCTCGAACTTGACTCCGCAGTGATGGAGAAGAACAATGAGCGTTTCCAGCGCACTTACCGTGAAATAGAAAAGAATGAGGTCCGCTACGAGGCCCGCTACACCGAGGATGCCGAATACCTCGTGGTGGCTTTCGGCTCGATTGCCCGCATCTGCATGAAGGCTATCGAGGATGCCCGCAAGGAGGGTGTCAAGGTGGGTCTGATACGTCCCATCACCCTCTGGCCCTTCCCCTACGACGCCATCCGCGAGGCCGCGAAGAATGTCAAGGGGATACTCTGCGTGGAGATAAACGCCGGGCAGATGATCGAGGATGTGAGACTCGCCGTCAGCGATTCCGTCCCCGTGCGCCACTTCGGCCGAATGGGCGGCATCGTCCCCAACCCCAACGAGATTCTCGACGCCCTGCGCCGCGACTTCATTGACAAACCCGCTAACGCCAAGGAGGACTAATCATGACACGCGAGGAAATCATACGCCCCGAAAACAAAGTCTACAGCCGACCCAGGCTGATTGACGACAATTATATGCACTATTGCCCCGGTTGCTCCCACGGAGTGGTCCACAAGCTCGTGGCCGAGGTGATAGAGGAGATGGGTCTCGAAGAGAAGGCTATCGGCATCGCCCCGGTGGGATGCTCGGTGTTCGCCTACAATTATATCGACTGCGACTGGATTGAGGCCGCCCACGGACGTGCGCCCGCCCTGGCCACCGCCGCCAGCCGCCTCAACCCCGACAAGGTGGTGTTCACCTATCAGGGTGACGGCGACCTTGCGGCCATCGGTTCGGCCGAGACCATCCATGCCTGCACCCGTGGCGAGAACATCGTCATAATAATGATCAACAACGGTATCTACGGCATGACCGGCGGACAGATGTCACCCTGCACCATCCTCGGCGCGAAGACCGCGACATCTCCCTATGGCCGCCGCTCCGACCTCAACGGTTTCCCCCTGAAGGTTTCCAATGTGGTGGCCCTTCTCGACGGCACATGCTATGTGACCCGTCAGGCCGTCCACACCGTCCAGGCTGTCCGCAAGACCAAGAACGCCCTCAAGAAGGCTTTCCGCAACGCCATCGAGAAGAAGGGCACTTCATTCGTCGAGGTTGTCGCCACCTGCTCCTCGGGCTGGAAGCTCACCCCCGAGAAGTCCAACAAGTGGATGGAGGAGAACATGTTTGCCAACTATCCCCTGGGCGACATCAAGGACACTTCAGCCGGTCTCGAAGAGAAGACCGTGGAAGTAAAGAAATCATGAACCTCTAACTGAATTTCCGATGAAAGACGAAATTATCATTGCCGGATTCGGCGGACAAGGCGTTCTGTCGATGGGAAAGATTCTCGCATACGCCGCCCTGGAGAATGACCTGGAGGTTACATGGATGCCCTCCTACGGCCCCGAGCAGCGTGGCGGCACGGCCAATGTCACCGTGATCATCAGCGACGAGATGATATCCTCCCCCATACTCGACACATATGACACTGCCGTGATTCTCAACCAGCAGAGTCTCGACAAGTTCGAGAGCAAGGTGAAGCCCGGCGGGGTGCTGATCTACGACCCCTACGGCATCCATCACGCGCCGACCCGCACCGACATCACCATTGTCCCGGTCGACGCCATGGAGGCCACCATCGAGATGGGCCAGGCCAAGAGCTACAACATGATACTCCTCGGCGCCCTGCTCAAGATGCGTCCCGATGTGCCGGTGGAAGCCGTCGTGCGCGGCCTGAAGAAGGCCCTCCCCGAACGCCACCACCACCTCATCCCCGTCAACGAAGCCGCCATCCGCAAAGGAATGGAGCTTGTCAAGTGACGACTCCGAAATGAACAATGCCGGTGTGTCAACATTCATCTTTGTTGACACACCGATATTTATTTTCCAAACACTTGTTCAAATGTCTGGCACTATAAAGAAACGCATTTCCTGCCTGCTTGTAATCGCTGTCTGCATAGTGGTGGCGATAATGGGTGCCCTCACCTATCCATTTGCCGATGATCTGAAATATTGGTATTTCAATCCCGACTTATTGGAAAGGATTGGTGTGACAAATCCGCTGCCTGACCTGGGATGGATTTTTTCAGACCCCTACCTCCATTCAAACGGTCGTCTCGCCACCCCTCTTTACGACATCGTGGTAGGCATTATTCCACGCTGGGGAATCGGAATAATCGAAGGTATATGCGTCGCATTCATATGTCTGCTGATGACCAAGTTGTCATTGTTCTCCCACAATCCCTCCACACACCCCTTTTCCACACGACCGACATCGACATCCCAGGCCATAGCCATATCATTGACTGCATTACTTGTCTTAATCGGGCTACCTTGGCATAACAACCTGTTTCTTGCCTCGTTCTACATCCCTTATCTGACAGCGATGGTTTTTTTATTGACGGGCATCCTGATATTGTTACGGCTCTTTTTTAACCCCAGTCTACCTAAAAGCTATATCCTCGCCGGGTGCATATGCATGCTTTTGGGAGGGATGTGGCACGAAGGTAACGCTCTGTGTGTTTTCGGTGGCATCGCCATTCTATGGTTGTGCGCGTCCAATAAGGCACGCAAATCGATGCTCCCGATAATAGTTTTCTTTTGCATCGGAATCGCCTTCGTCATTCTGGCTCCCGCCACCTCGCACAGAGCCTCAGGAATGGGAATCAACCTCAACCCTACAAACTGGTTTCAGCCATACACCCTGACCAAAGGCGTATGGCTATGGCCTCACCTCGTGTTGCCTTTCATATATCTGGCGATGGTTCTCTTCATATTGATAGCGTCCCGAAATGAAATCAAGCCACGGATAACACATTTCTCATTCCGAGACTGGCTTGTCAACGGGGTAAGATTGACCCCTTTTTCGTCGGTTCAATTGGTCTGCACAACCGTTACAGCCACCAATCTCGCAATGGGACTCTTTTTCAACATGCCGAGGGCTGCCATTCCGGGAATTGTTTTTTCAGCGGCGGGTATCGTCTCCCTGGCCACTGTCTACCTGTCCCGTAACACCAAGACATCGCACCTCACTGCCATATGGGCTATAACCACCTTCACGACTTTCTCCTTTCTTGTTATCAACGGTGCCTGCAATGTTCCTGTCCAAATCCAGGTCGGCAAGGAACAACGCAAGGTGGAAGAGATGTTAGGGCTCAGCCAGGATGGAGTCGTGTTTTTTGATGCGGTGAAAATTCCTCATTCCAACCACTATCCTTGGCAATGGGCTCATAACAGCTATTTCATCGAATATGTGTCGCTCCACTTTCTTAAGACTCACCCGTCAAACCGGAGGCAGTTGGCGTTGAGGTTGGTGCCGACGGCGCTCAGGAATATTCCGGGGGATGTCGCGGTGGAGGGAATCACCCTCATAGGGGAGAATTTCGTCTCAGACAGGGAGCCGGAATACACCGACCCGGCTGATGCTGGACGGCGCGAGGTGATATATGAGGATGAATACCCCTACCTGAAAATCAACACCCTCGTCCGGACAGAATCCGGCAAGGAGGAGACACGCTTCTTCGAGGTGATACCGTTCACCACCTCTAAAGCCACAGAGTCAGAGCGCGACCTCTTCTATCTCCGCCCGGTATGGAGGTCTCACTCCGAGATTTCCGATCCGCCGGTTGAAATCCTCTCGGTGTCTCCGGCCAAGTACTGGTAATCGGGAAGAGGCTGTTCAGATTTCAACGAGCTGTTCCAGCATCTCAAAGGCCACGCCCCGCGACGCGTCAATCAGAGCCGGGACATGGGCGTCGGAGTTGACAATCAACGGTATGCCGGCCTCCTGCAACCTCCCCCAATGGCGGGGATGGGGGAAGAGTCGTCCTCCGTGGTCGGCATATGCCTTGGTGTTGATTTCCACCGTCAGCGGCCTGCCGGGATTGGCGGCATTGCGGGCTATGATTTTATCAATCAGGTTTTCAACAAGCTCCTGATACCAATCTTCATCCTCTATTCCGGGCTGGAAATATGAGGCGTTCTGACCGATTTTGTCGAAATGGCCGATGATGTCGAAGCCTCCCGCCCCGACCATCGCCACCGACTGGGCGTAGAATGTCTCGCAGACATAACGGATGTCATCGTCGAAATAGTCGCGCATCTTGCGCCTGAACGATTCGAAACGACCATCGACATCCACCAGACGGCCTTTTTGGTTGGGGACGAAATGAACCGAGCCTATCACATAGTCGAGCGGCAGTTTCTGAATCTCCGGGGCTGACGGCCCGAACTCCTCGCCGAGGTAATCCACCTCCATCGAGGCATAAAACCGGCAACGGTCGCCATATTCCCCCCTGATTCTCTCAATCTCGGCGAGATAGCGTCCGACATCGGCCCACCGCATATTGCACGGCGAGACTATCGGCAACGGGCAATGAGGCGAGAAGCCATAATGGGTGAAACCACGCGATACCACCTCGCGGGCGAACGCCTCCATCGTGGCGCGTCCGTCGCAGAATTCTGTGTGTGAATGGAATGTGTATGCTTTTGAGCCTTCGAGTTCTTTTAGGAAATCCATCTGAAATCTCAGTCTTTTATCAATTCAATCTCGGGCCGCAGACCTCGCAGGTAATAACCGAAGCAGCCGAGGGCGACCACACAGCTCAGGCCGGCCACGACGAACGACAATGTATGGTCAAGCCCGAATCCCTCAGGTCGAGGAGCCAGCAGGATATATGAGACGGTCACCACCTGCATGAACAGCGCCGGGACGAGTGTAAGCCAATAGAACTTGCCATGTCGGGCGAGATATACCGTCGACGCCCAGAGGGTGAACACCGCCAGGGTCTGGTTGGTCCAGGCGAAGTAACGCCACAGCACCTCGAAATCGACAAACAGCAATATGAATGTCACCACGAAGAGCGGCAGACAGATCAGGAACCTGTTCAGAAGTTTTTTCTGGGGCAGGTTGAAAATCTCGGCGAGGGTCAGACGCGCACTGCGCAAGGCGGTGTCGCCGGTAGATATCGGTGCGGCAACGACTCCGAGGATGGCGAGAATGCCCCCCGCCGTGCCGAGCCACGCGAAAGACACATCGGTGACAAACGAACCTTGCGAATTGCCGGGCGTGGCCATATATTCAGCCAACCCCTCATAACCGCCGGTGAAGGCGATGGCCGCGGCCGCCCAGATCAGGGCGATTATCCCCTCGGTCACCATCGCCCCATAGAAGACAGGACGCGCCAGACGCTCGTTTCGAAGGCATTTGGCCATCATCGGCGACTGTGTGGCGTGGAAGCCGGAAATCGCGCCGCAGGCTATCGAGATGCAGAGCATCGGGAAAAGGGGACGCAGCCCGTCGGCGGCATCCGCACGACGGTTGAACAGCCCTTCCGACATCCCATCAGGTATCTCCACACCACTGAAAAGCAGATAACAAAGCAGTCCTACCCCCATAAAGAGCAGCGCGGCTCCGAAGAGGGGGTAAATCTTCCCGATCAGCTTGTCGATGGGGAGCATCGTGGCGAGGATGTAATACAGGAATATCAGTCCGGCGCAGAGGCGCATTGTGAACCAGTCAGGTGTCAGTCCGGCAACCACCTCCGACGGAGTCAGCACAAACACCGCCCCGACAAGCACAAGCAGCACGATAGTCACGACCCTCATCACCTGCTTGACCACCGGGCCAAGCTCGCGCCCGACAATCTCGGGGAGTGAAAGCCCACCCGAGCGGAGCGAAATCATGGCGACGATGAAGTCATGGACAGCCCCGGCGAATATTGTCCCGAAGACAATCCACAGGAAGGCCGCCGGCCCGAACATCACCCCCATTATCGCGCCGAAAATCGGCCCCATCCCGGCGATGTTGAGAAACTGTATGAGAAACACCTTCCAGGTAGGCATCGCCACGAAGTCAACCCCGTCGGCCTGGGTGACAGCAGGTGTGGGACGCGCCGGGTCGATACCGAAAACCTTTTCGGCGATTTTTCCGTAGATGAGATAGCCTCCGATAAGGATGGCAAGAGAGACGAGGAATGTAGTCATGGCAGAAGATATTGCGGGAATCCTTGACTGCGGAATCCCAATGGTTTTAGTTTAGTTCTGTTCGAGTTTTATCACATTGTCGCGCAGCGTCCTCAGCTCGGCGCGGGCCTTGTCGAGCTGTCCTTCAAGCTCTAGAATCAGACCTGTCTGCGAACGGTCGCCTCGGCCATAGGCCTCGCGAAGCTGCTCCAGGCGCTCCATCACCCCGTCAAGCTTTTTCTTCTGGGCAAGATACCCCTTCATCGCTTCGGCCGCACGACGGTTGCGGAAATCCCCGAAGGTGGTATAGACCTTGTTGCCCGGCATCGCGAGCAGGAAGTCGGGTCCGGCTGTCTTACGCGCGGCCTGCGACCTTCCGGCCTCTATCGCCTTGGCGACCGCGCTGTAATCCTTGCCCTCCTTGCGGGTGAGCGCGATGTTGTCGAGACGCGCCAGTGAAGTGAGGTCGGGACTGTCGACATCCACGTTCACCCTCAGATCCTGCGGGATGAATGTGTAGATGGTCACCTTGCCCGGATGGCGGTTGCGGTCGGTGGCGAACCATCCCGCGCCGGTATATTCGTCAATCACAAGCAGATAGTCATTGTAAGGGGAGTTGAAAGGCATCCCGACATTCGCCGGCTGCAGGAAACCATCCTCACCCCGGCGGGTAAGGTAGATGTCATAGCCCCCGAGTGAATTCTCCCCGTCGTTGGAGTAGTAGAGGGTCACGCCGTCAGGCATCAGGTAAGGAAATACAGCGTCTCCACCTTCGGCAAGGTCGTCACCGAGCGCTTCGGGGGTCTCCCACTCGTCGCCGAGCAACGCCGACGACCAGTAGAGACGGCTGTTGCCATCCTGATCTGGAGCCGACCACACCATACGGCTGCCACTCTCGGTGACATGCACCATCGTCTGGCCGTCGGAGGGGAATCCTTCGGGCAATCCCTCCGGGCCGGAGAACCGGCCTGCTGCGGAAGATACGGGATACTGCCTGAAAAACTCATCCGCATCGACATCCACCGAGTCAATAACCTCGATGTTCTGCACACGGTCGAGCATGCCCTCGGCGCGTTCGATCTGGTCTTCAAGTTTTCCGGACTGATCTTCGGCAATCTGCTTTTTCCCCTTGACGAGGCTCTTGCGATAAGCTCCCAGTAGCGAACGTGCTTCATCTATATCGTAGCGCGACAGAGCTATGCGGGCAAGCTGCAAGGTGGCCTCGCGGTTGCCGCGTCCGCGCAGAGTCTCCAAAACCTCCTCGGCATCGGAGTCCTGGCCGCTTCCCCAGAGCAGTTCACCCAACATAAGGGCCGCGTCGGTGTCCTTCGGGTCATCGGCGACAATCCCGCGAAGCATCGTTATCGCCCCGTCGATGTCGCCATCCTCGGCAAGAATCCGTGCGTCATCAACGGTGGCACCTCCGGCGGAGAGAGCCGCCAGCATGGCCAACGCTGCCATCCACCGCCGTGATATGTTATATATGAGTCTTTTCATAATGTCAATACTTTCTCGTGATACATCTCCCATCAGACCTTCAGCCCCGCGATACCGGCGCGGCCAACAGGATTCAGGATATGGAAACAAAGGTCATGAAGCAGTCCGAACGGATCCTGGCGCGAACCGTTACCCTTCGAGGCCCCGTCAAATTCGCGTATCTGCGATATGATTTCAATCGTCTGCCACGGGCCGCACCATTTCAGGGCGTTGCGCACATCGGTCAGCTGCATCGGGAACCGGAACCCCAGCTCCTGCATCAGCCCCCTCTCGCTCTTGTCCTTGGCGTAATGCGCCACCAGGAGATTGGAAAAGAGATTGAAAAGGTTCACCGCCAACACCTGCGGCGGATTGTTTTTCGGGTCAGAGGCGAAACGTTTCAGAATCCTGAACACCTTTTCATCCTCATGCCTGGCGACAGCGGCCACAAACTCAAAGTTGTTATACTCCTTCGAGATACCGATGTTGCGCTCCACCGCCTCGGGAGTCACCTGGGCGTTTGGCCCAAGGGTGACAGTCAGCTTGTCGACCTCGTTGTAAAGCCGGGACAGGTCGGTGCCGACAAAGTCACACAGCATCGCCAGCGCCTTGGGATCGGCTGTCAGCCCCTTTCCGGTTATGAAATTCGACACCGTAGAAGCCACCATCTTCTCAGTGAGCTTCCTCGACTCCAGGGCCACACCCCCACCCTCTTTGAGGGCCTTGGTGAACTCCGCCCCTTTTGCCTGCGCCCCACGGAAACAGAGACACAACACAGTGGTCGCCGACGGTTGCCTGACATACGGCGCGAGGGCGTTGAGATAAGCCGTCGGGGTGAAACGCGGCTTGCAGCCCTCCTGTACCTCCCTGACTATCACCACCTGACGCGCCGACATCATTGGGTAACGCCGGGCAGCCTCTATTACCGCCGCCGGTTCCGTCTCCGGAGCATACAGCATCGTCAGGTCGAAATCGCGGTCATCTGGAGCCACAAGATTCTCCACCTCCCTGGCAATCAGATCAGTGTAAAACCCCTCCTCGCCATGAAGCAGGTAGACCGGAGCCACCTCTCCTCTTCGGAGAGCCCGGCGTATGGAATCGGCTGTCAGGGTTTCTGCCATATCTTTTTTCGTAACACAGGTAAAGGGATCATGAATCGCGGCAACGGTCTGCCGAAATCAACCGCTAATTTACAACAATTTCTCCAATCCGCCAAACCCCATCCCTCCCCCCTCCCCCATCTTTCCCAATCCTCCCATATATTCCCAATCCTCCCAATTCTCCCACTCCCCTTCCCCAACAAAAAAGCCGTTCTGGCCTCACGGTCGGAACGGCTGTTGCCCCAGGTCTTCTCAGGGGCCGGTTTTTCTTTAACTCTTACTAATAATCTCCGAGGCAGGAGATACCTGCCCCGGGGATTTTTTGTCACTGGCGGCGTGACAGCGGGTCAGAGCCGCCATATTTGGTCTCGGGAGGTGCGGCTCAGCGGATCACCACCTTGCTTACCTTGTCACCCTGACGGCGTATGTAAAGCCCGGTAGCAGGCTGGCCCATCACGCGCACACCTGAGATGGTGTAGTATTCGACAGGTGCATTGTCTGCATCAATCTCGTCGAAGATATCCTCCATACTCGACACGGCATTGTTGGGATTGACAATGAAAGTAACCGGAGTAGCCATACGGGCGTTGGCAACCTTGAATCCCTCATACGAACCGATTGCGTTGCTGGGAGCCAGCGATGCCCCGGTGCCGTAGGTCAGTGTGGCGTTGGGATTGTAAATCACGGGATATACGGCATAGAGGGGTACAGGTCACCGTCTTGCTGTCGAGATCCTTGACATCGGCGGCCTCAACCACATCGTGGATAAACACGGGAGCGGTGTTGGATGACGCAGCCAGACGCAGGTAGCTCGACCAGTCGTCGCCCAGGCCCCAGTTGGAGCATGTCTCGATTTCCTTGTAGGTCTTCTTGATGTCGCTGTTGCCATGAATCAGTTCGGCGCTCGAACCGCAATCAAACGAGAAGTCGGAATATCCGTGGAGATTCTCCTTGACATACTGAATGTCCAGCCCTTTGACATAGATACCCTAGACCCACTTGTTGGTCTCCTCATTGAACCTCTCGGCGACAAACTGTCCTTCAAGAGTGATTTCATTGGGAGCGACGAGTGTCTCGGAGAGGGTGAACTCAGATTTTCCGGTGCGGGAATGGAAAGTAAGCTTGGTGTCCTTGTCCTCATACTCGGCACGCACCGAAACCTCGTTGGCCATTGAGGCGAGAGGCATATTGTCAATCGAGATGTTTTTCAGCTCCTTGCCAGGTTCCTCCTTGACACTACGGTCATAACCTCGTTCATATAGACATAGTAGGAGCGGTCGAAGTTGGCGGTGTTCACCTGATCGAGCGGGGTGACAGTGATGTCAGCCGACGCGTTGGCGGTGTTGACATTGGTCATCAGTACATGGCCGTTGGGCTCCGAGCCGTAAAGATGGTCGACATGGAGATCTTCAGCCACCTCGTCGGTCAGGGTCTCGCTATGCTTGGCGATCGCCGACTTGGTCACCTTGATTGAAGGCTGGGGATTGAAGGAGGTGATGGTAGCTGTCTGGCATGCCCAGGGGCTGTTGAGGGAAGTGTGGGTATCAACAATCAGCCAGTAGTTCTTCTGGGTGTTATTGGTAGGGAAGGTCGAGCTCTTCATCACCCAGTCAGCCTGGTTGTAGTTCATATAGGGCACAGACTTGTTCTGAGTGAACCATACCTTGCCGTTGGGTTTACCCGCGTCTGTCGAATTCGAAGCATATTCCGGTGTCCAGCCGCTTGTGGATTTGAAATCTTTGTTCACACCGCAGAGACCCAGCTCATAGGTGGCCCACATACGGGAGCCGTCAGGAGAGGCGGGAGCATAGGCCTTGGGATTGATCCAGCTTATCTTGAAGCGGGCGTTGTCGCTTGTAGACTTGATGGGGAGGAAGAAGCAACCGTGGTCACTCTCGACGGTGAGGAGATTATCCTTGATGAGGTCTCCGGGGAAGCCGATGGCGTCGCCGGTGGGTTCGTTGCCGTTCTCCTTGAAGTACTGCATGCCGTCCCAGCCCAGCAGGTAGATTTCCTGGCGACCGCCGTTGGCGATATCGGCCATATCGCGAGCCTTGAACTCATCATAGGTGAGGTATGACTGGATGGCGAACTCTTTCTACCATTCACATTCCTTGGAGTAAGTGGCGTAGATATACTTTGTCCAGTTGTTCTGGTCATTTTCGGTCACATTACCATATTCCGTGTCGCTTCCTCCGGCATGGAGGGTCACGGTGCTGTAACGCATCCAGTGATTGCCGTAGCGGAAGTAGAACACTGCCGCGTTGTACTTTTCAAGGTCATCCTCGGTAAGCTCGAACTTCCAGATGGAGTATTTCTTGGTCAGGTCAACGCCGTAGTCCTCGACTTTCGACATCTTTTCACCTTCATCAGCCCATGTGCCTTTGGACGCGTTCTGTTTGGTGGTGTCATACACATGGCAGTAAGGGATAGTGTTCGCCCCATCAGCACCCCGCGCTCTTCTTCATATTTACCGCCCGCCACAAACTATCCGGCCTTTTCCTACGTTATATTATATGATGAATCAATCATCACTATCCAACACAAACATACAAAACCTGAAAATATGAGCGACTTTCAAGAAATCATCAAATCATCAAAGCCGACACTGGTCGACTTTTTCGCAACCTGGTGTGGCCCCTGCAAGATGCAAAGCCCCATTCTCGAAAAAGTGAAAGAGAAGGTCGGTGATGCCGGAACCATCGTCAAAATCGACATCGACAAGAATGCCGAACTGGCAGCACGTTACCGTGTACGTTCTGTGCCTACCCTAATCCTCTTCAAGGATGGCGAACCGGTATGGCGCACCGTCGGCGTCCAGCAGGCCGACCTCCTCGAAGCCAAAATCTTCGAGCATGTCCCCACCAAATCCGACGAGTGATTCCGCAGAACGGGACTCCCTCTCGCAAAAAGTCTACTTTGCCCTTTCTGAAAAGGGGTCTCACGCAGATTCCGCAGATACGCAGATTCCCCGCAGATTGAAAAGGGATAAAACGGATTTGGGGAGGGGTCTCACAGATTACACAGATTACACAGAAGCCATCCGGGCGCGTTCCCATCCGGATGGCTTCTGTGTAATCTGTGAGACCCCTCTCCCTCAATTTCTTATAACCCTATCTACCATTTAGAAAAAGTCTCGCAGATTACGCGGATTACGCAGAGACCATCCGGATGGAAAGCTGTCCGGATGGCCTCTGCGTAATCCGCGTAATCTGCGAGACTTTTTACTTTCTCTTTATATCCGCGAGTTATCCGCGAGAAATCTGCGTATCTGCGGAATCTGTTTACAGGTTTTGCATCTCGACCAGATGGGAGTAGTAGCCGCCCAGGGCCAGCAGCTCCTCATGAGTGCCGCGCTCCACGATGCGCCCCTCATGCATCACGCAGATGAGGTCGGCATTGCGGATGGTCGACAGGCGGTGGGCGATGACAAGCGTGGTGCGCCCCTTCATCAACCGTTCCAGAGCCTGCTGCACCAGCTTCTCGCTTTCGGAGTCAAGCGCCGAAGTGGCCTCGTCGAGAATCAGCACCGGCGGATTCTTCAGGATGGCGCGGGCAATCGAAACCCTCTGGCGCTGTCCGCCCGACAGGCGGCAGCCACGGTCGCCGATGTTGGTTTCATATCCCTGCTCGGTGGCCATGATGAACTCGTCGGCGTTGGCCACACGGGCAGCCGCACGAACCTCCTCCATCGTGGCCCCGTCCACCCCGAATGTTATATTGTTATAGAATGTGTCGTTGAAAAGAATCGCCTCCTGGTTGACATTACCCATCATCGACCGCAGGTCATGGACCTTCATGTCGCGGATGTCGATGCCGTCCACGGTGATGGAGCCTCGCGCCACGTCGTAGAAGCGCGGCAGCAGGTCGGCCATCGTGGACTTGCCGGAACCGGACTGACCGACCAGCGCGACTGTGGCCCCGGCGGGAATCTCCAGGCTGACATCGTGGATGACCTCGTTGGAGCCGTAGCTGAAAGTCACATCCTTGTAATGTATCTCACCTTTAAGCCGCTCTATCTGGCGGGGATTGGCGGGGTCTTTGATGGGATTGTCGGCATTGAGAATCCTGTCGACTCGCTCCATCGACGCGAGACCTTTCTGGATGGAATACATCGCCTTCGAAAGGTCTTTGGCGGGGTTGATGATGGAGTAGAAAATCACCATATAATAGATGAAGGATGCGGCGTTCATCGACGACGCGCCCGACAGTATCAGCGCACCGCCGAACCAGAGCACAATGGCGATGGCCAGTGTACCGAGAAACTCGCTCATCGGGTGGGCAAGGCTCTGACGGCGGGCGATGCGGTTGGAGAGCCGGTAAAACACCTGGTTCTCGCGGTGGAAACGCTCCCTGACCTTACGCTCGGCGTTGAAGGCCTTGATGATGCGCAATCCTCCGAGGCATTCCTCGATGTTTGACATCAGCAAGCCCCATTGTCCCTGCTGTTCGAGCGACTGACGCTTCAGACGCTTGCCGACCTTACCCATCACCAGTCCGGCCAGCGGCAACAGCACCAGCACGAAGAGCGTCAGCTGCCAGGAGATGACAATCATCATCACCAGGCAAACGATAATCATGATGGGGTTCTTGAACATCATATCGAGGGAGGCCATGATGGAGTTCTCGATTTCCCCGACATCGCCGGTCATACGCGCCATGACGTCTCCCTTGCGTTCCTGGGTGAAGAAGGAAATCGGCAGCACCACCATCTTGTCGAAGACATAGTTGCGGATGTCGCGCACGATACCGTTGCGCATCGGAATCACGAAGTAGGAAGCAAGGAATGTGACCCCGGTCTTCAGGCCGGTCATCACCACAAGCAGCGCGGCCAGCAACGCCAGCGTCACCGTCGGCCCATAGGTGTTGATGGCCTCCTGGGTGTAGTAATAGAAATTGTTGACCGCCACCTCCTTGATGGAACCGCTCCCGGCATCCATGTAGGTATAAGTGGCCTCCTTCACCTTGAACAGCATCTCAAGGATCGGGATTATGACCGCGAAGGAGAACAGCGTCAGGAATGCCGACAACACATTGAAGAAGACATTCAGGGCGAGATACTTCTTGTAGGGCGGCACAAACCGCTTCAGTATGGCGAAAAACTCATTCATGGTTTATAGATTACGCGGATTCCCGTTTCATATTACCCCGTTAATAATTATTCACTATTCGCGTTATACCAGAGCGCAAATTCGTCACATTGAAATTCATCAATAAACCTACAGGCTTACCTGTTAATTTCAAATATGTAAGCAGCTGCTTTCTGTATAAATCCGTCATTGTTGAGACACTTTTCAGTTCAACAATAACTGAATCCTCAACAAGCAAATCAAGCCTGTATACTGACGGGAGTTTGTGCCCCCGGTAAAAGACAGGCAACGCGACCTGCGTCTCTACCTGCATTCCATCCTCACACAATTGATATGCCAAAGCCTCCTCGTAGATTTTTTCGAGAAGACCGGGACCAAGTTCACAGTGGACCTTGTAAGCCGCCCCGATTATATTATATGTAATTTCGTCCAAATCCATAGTTAGGCGGCTAATTTGTGTCTCGCAGATTACGCGGATTACGCAGAGACCATCCGGATAAGTCATCAATTCGCATAGCTGAATCCTGATGATTCGGGAGCCGTCCATCCGGATGGTCTCTGCGTAATCCGCGTAATCTGCGAGACTTCATTTGATATCTGGTTTTAATTTTGTCATTGTTCCGCGAGGAATAGACAAAAGGCAAATCAGGTGAAGCAGAGGATCAGGGCCTGGGCGGCGACCACGCGGAGGAACATCGTCAGCGGGTAGACCGTCGAGTAGGCGACAGCCGGAGCGTCGGAGGCGGTGGAGTTGTTGGCGTAGGCCAGGGCCGGGGGATCGGTGTAGCCGCCCGACATCATACCCATCAGCGTGAGGTAGTTGATTTTGAACACTCCTCGGCCGATGCAGCCGACAATCATCAGAGGCACGAAGGTGATGATGAAGCCCCAGATGACCCACCACATACCGGTCTGGTTGAACACCGTCGAGGCGAAATTGGCTCCCGCACCGATACCCACAGCCGCGAGGAACATGCAGATGCCAAGCTCGCGGAGCATCAGCGACGCCGATGATGAGGTATAAGTGACAAGCTTGAACTTGTAGCCGAAGCGGCTCAGGAAGATGGCAACCACGAGCGGACCACCGGCGAGACCCAGCTTCATGCCGAAGCCGACATTGATGGAGCCGACGATGATACCGAAGAGGATGCCGACGAAGATAGTGATCAGGTTGGGGGTATTGAGACGCTTCATCGAGTTGCCGAGCTTCGAGGCCAGGCGGTCGATGTCGTTGAGGTCGCCGACCACAGTGATGCGGTCACCCATCTGCAGGCGCAGGCCGGGGGTGGCGAGCAGGTCTACACCCGCACGGTTGACACGGGTGCAGTTGAGGTTGTAACCCTTGTGGAGACGCAGGTCGGCAAGGCTCTTGCCGTTGTACTCGCTGCGGGTGATGACGATGCGGCGGCTCACCACGGAAGCGGGTGAAACCTCATCCCACTGGTCGTCGCCCATCTCGACTGACGGACCGACAACGCTCTCGAAGCTCTCCAGGTCGGTGGCCGACATTACTACATACAGCTTGTCGCCGACGCGGATCTGGGTGGTCGACTTGGGGATGATTATGGTGCCGTCCTGCTGCATGAGGCGCGAGACGACGAATTCGGTGTGGATAATCTGATGGAGCTGCACCAGTGTCTTGCCGTTGATGAGCTGGTTGGTGACCTCGATTGAAGCAAGGTGGGGCTTGGCGGTGGCGTCCTCGGCCTCCTTCTCCATACGCTTGATTTCGTCATCGACCTTCACGCGGAAGATGAACTTGACAAGCAGCATCGAGGTGATGATACCGATTACTCCAAGGGGATAGGCGGCGGCGTAACCCATCGACATACGGTTGACAGCCTCGCTGACCACTTCGGGCGCACCCGACAGCGACTGCTGGGCGGCGGCCAGTCCGGGGGTGTTGGTCACCGCTCCCGACATCACACCCACAAGCACCGACATGTCGGTGGTGCCGTCGATGAAAAAAATCGCCACTGTGATTGCCACATTCAGCAATATCCCCAACACGGCGAGCATGTTGAGCCTTACTCCACCCTCCTTGAACGAGGAGAAGAACGCCGGACCTACTTGCAGACCGATGGCGAAGATGAACAGGATTAGTCCGAACTCACGGACAAACTTCAGCACTTCCGGGTCGACCGTATAGCCAAAATGACCCATCAGGATACCGACAAACAACACAAAGGTGACACCCAGCGAGATACCCGCGATCTTTACCTTTCCGATAAAGATACCCGCCGCAATCACGAAGGAAAGCAGCATCAGGGTCGACGCCAGGGAGGTGTTTCCGGGACAAAGGATGTCCACATCAAAAAAATCCATAGATAAATACTGTATCAAAAACGGCAGCCGGGGACCTCCCGCGCCGCCCATAATCTAAAAAATCTTTTTTACGGCTGCAAAGTTACGCATTTCCCGCGACATACACCCCGCCCCGTCCCGAAAAAATCACCCACCCCCACCCCCTCACCCCACTCTCACCACTCTCATCCCCTATCTCACCAGAATCCAATGAACCACTCCCGCAACAAAAGAGTCTCGCAAATTCAACAAAAAAGTCTCGCTCGTGGAGTCTATGAAAAAGGTCTCACGCAGATTCCGCAGATACGCAGATTTCTCGCAGATTAATCGAAAAGGTCTCACAGATTACACAGATTACACAGAATCCATCCGGATGGGATTTTGTCCGGATGGCTTCTGTGTAATCTGTGTAATCTGTGAGACCCTTCCCCTATTTTCTTGTAATCTGCAAGATTCCTCCCCCTAATCTTTCTTATCTCACTTTAATCTGCGAGAAATCTGCGTATCTGCGGAATCTGCGTAAGACCTTTTTTAATACGAGAGTCTTTTTTTAAGAATGGGGATTGAAAGATGCCCTCACAACCCCACGCAAAGAGGAAAGCGGATGGATGGAAAAACGGATTTTGTCATCATCGACGTGATAAGTGGTGGAGACCAAAGCGACATCGGTCAACGAGCCGCCGTCAGCAGTCCCATACCGACGCAGATAGCGCGGCAGACGTACACTTTTGAAATCCTCAACCATCGCCTTCTCCCCATCGAAAGCAGAAGCATCACGAAGCTGGGCGAACTTCGGGTTTTCAAAAATGGCGCGTAGCATATCGTCGGGGTTTTCAGCAGGAATCCAGGTCGCCCACGCACGCCGCAGCTTATAGCCCACCTCCTGTACCTTATGGTCGTCCCATTCAATGACAACAGGTTTCGGCAACGTCTCGAGGTCGCCGACTGCCACCCCCTTGGTGACAAATATCAGACTCCCGTCAGTGATTCCGCAATAACGCATCGAATCACCGTTCACCACGAATGTGTCATAGTCGCGGACATCAAACACACTCCCATCCTTGTCCCGGAAACGCTTTCCGGCCAATGATTTCCATTTGACATCGCTGATGTCACTTTCTTTACGGTCTCCGGCGGTCACCATCCGGGGACGCAACTCACGTTCCTCTTCCCGGGCTTTGGCCTTGCGGATTCTGACCATCTGCCAAGTCAACCAGACCACCATCAGCACACACAACCCCACCAGTATCAACGATACCGGCGACAAGGTCACAATAAGCAGCATATCAGTAGTCATAGGTCGAGCGTATTGACGTAATCATCCGGAAGATTCCGGCCATGGCTGTTTTCGAGGGACGACATAAACAGTTTATGAGAGGACATCAGTATCACCAATATCCAAAACGATAATGTGTCACTCAACACATATAACAATCCTGCGATGAAAACGACTGCGATAACGACACCCACCTGGAGAGCCATCAGACATGAAGGAGTCCTGACGAAATCCCAGTCATCATAGTCCAGTCCCATGTCAATTATCGAAATCAGGCTTTCTAACAGAAACACACCATAAACCGACAATGCCACTGTCAGCATCCGGCCTATTGGAGTGACCGCTTGTGGCAAAAGGTCATACAACCCCACAGCCAGACCCACGCCCCAGACCACGGCATAAGCGCCGGGGATTATATGAGTGTGCATATCGATGTCTCTGACTGTCATAGTTTATGTTGTTTTCGCAAAATTACAAAAAAAGCCCTTGTCAGCCAAACAATCACATCAAAAACCGTCCCGGAATCGATTCCGCAGACACGCCACAAACACGCAGATACGACACAAATCTTCTGGAAGAGGTCTCGAAAAAAGTCTCGCAGATTCCGCAGATTACGCAGAGACCATCCGGATAGAAACACGCCCCGTATGGCCTCTGCGTAATCTGTGTAATCTGCGAGACTTTTTTGCAAGACTTCTCCCACCCAAACCAAGGTCGCTCGCGGAGTCTTTGAAAAAAGGGTCTCACGCAGATCCCGCAGATACGCAGATTTCTCGCAGATTAATCGAAAAGGGCTCACAGATTACACAGATTACACAGAAGCCATCCGGATAGAAATAGATACAAGGATAAAAGCACCAATATGAACACGTCCGGATGGCTTCTGTGTAATCTGTGTAATCTGTGAGACCCCTCCCATAATTCCTTGTAATCCGCGAGACCCCTCCCCTAATCTTGTTTTATCTCTGTTAATCCGCGAAAATCAATGAGGAATCTGCGAGAAATCTGCGTATCTGCGGAATCTGCGTGAGACCTTTCGTCGAATCCGCGTGAGACACGGCGCCCCCGGGGAGGGGCGTAAAAAAACCGCCCCGGCGCGGAATCGCGGCCGGGACGGCGATGATAGTAAGAGTCAAAGAAATCTGTGGAGTGGGCGGAATCAGCGGATTACCACCTTGCTTACCTTGTCACCCTTGCGGCAGAGGTAGATGCCGGGGGTGGGCTGACCCATCACGCGTACACCGGAGATGGTGTAGTATTCAGCGTCAGCATCAACGTCTGCGTCAAGGACTACATTCTCGATACCGGAAATCACCTGGTCTGAGATTGTGGCGCGGACAGGAGTCGGAATAGCCATATTGGTCACACTGAAACCGGTCAAATCATCAGGAAGTGAGGCATTACCGTTGGCCGAGGCACCTGCACGACGAGGAGCTGATGCGGGAACGATAGTCGGTTCGGTCTGATAGATGAACGGATAAACTGCATATACCAGTCCTTCAACCTCAGTAAGTGTGGGGTCGGCATTCGAGAGATACACGTACACATCGGTGTCGGGATTAGCAAACTTTGAAGACCAGTCATTAGACCCACTGAAGTCATAATCGTTATCGGCACCAAGGAATGTCCAGCCAGCCAGATACTTGTCGGCATACTGGGAGAAACCGGTCACAATACGATGGGCAGAATGCAGAATTTCTGCTTTTTCGCCAACCTCGAAGCTGAAGTCGGCATAATATTCATATTCAGACTCAACGCTGAAAGTCAGAGGTTCGAGCATTACACCACGGGAAGCCCCACCATCACGGGGATCAAGCACGAATTTCGCGCCGCCGATAGCAGCAGCAGGAGCGGGGAAGTCAACCGTACCTGCCTCCACGGTACCAGTTCCGAGCTTGGAGTGGAAAGTGAGACCGGTAGCGAGGTTGGTGTATTCACAGCGAACACCCATATCTGCGCTCGAAGCCAAAGGCATAAAGTCAAGCTGCAGCGTTTCATTAGGATTATCGTGAGTGATGACCTCGTTGCCGTTCATATAGATTGAATAGAGGAGATCAAAACCGGAAGCGGCGATATCGAGTCCCTGTGCCTTGTTAATCTTGATAGTACCGGAGCAGCAGTTGAGACGATCCATGTTGATATGTCCGTTGGAAGCCGCACCATTGAGATGGTGGGCGTGGCTACCATGGAGCTGCAAGGCCTGAGCAGGATTGAGCGACACAGTCGAGACACCAGAAGCAGTCACCTCGATCGAGGGGTTGGGATCATAAGGAATCAGGGTCACAGTGCGGCAAGTAGAGTGGGGATCAACAACCAGATAGCAAGACGCATTCCGGGTGATGTTCTCTGCGGGGATATACCAGTTGTACTGGTTGTAGTTCCTGTAAGGAAGCGACTGATAAGGTTTAACCCAGGCCGAAGCGACCATATCGTCTGGATCGGCCTTTTCAGCCTTGGGAGCATCGTAACCGTCGGGATAATCCTCGTATTTGTCGTTGAAGCCGATGATTCCGAGGTCAAATGTAGCCCAGTCGCGGTTAGAGTTGACGACAGAGATGTTGTTGCGCTTGATGGCGTCAGCGACGCTGATCCATGACATCTTGAACTTGGCGTACTTGTTGCCCTCCACATTCAGGGGGATGTAGAACACACCTTCCTCGGGAGAAAACACATCTGCCTGGCTGAGGTCATCCCATTGCAGGCCTTCAATAGCACCGCCCGCATCACCTACAAGATAAATGTGGGGACGGCCCTCGGAGTCGAGGCTGATGAAATCATCATATGTGAGGTAGCTCTGCACGGCGAAACGCGTGGTGCCTTCAGTTGCGGTGGCGAAGATGTATTTTGTCAGGAAAGCAGGTTCTGCGAACTCTCCGCTGCGGGAAGCATAATCCAAGTATTCGACGCCATTGCCGGTGTCGTGCTTGAAGACGAACATCACATTGTCTTTACCTGCCATTTCGGGGCCGGTGATGTCCGCTTTCCAGAGCTGGTATTTCTCTGTGATGGTCTGGGCAGGCAGAGAAGAACCTTCTCCGGCCACTGAGAACACTTCGATAGAGGGAGCCAGGTCGTCGATGGTCTGCATCTCCACACCATGCTCCCAGGCATACTGGGCAGCGGGAGCGGTTGTGCCTGCGTAAACAAAGCAGCGGGGTTTTTCGCCATTGCTGTCAAGAATCCAGTCCTGCTTCCAGTGCATATAGAAAGTCGCGGGCTCCTCGCCAGGCTTTGAGACAAGATCCAGACCTGTCTCGGCCTCCTTGCAACCATTGCTGTAGAAACCACCGTTCACAAACAAAAGGTTGGTGCTGGCGTCGGTGTACTTGTTGTCAGAGTTGTGGATGATGACATGGTGGGGTTCAACCTCCCAGTCAAACGACAGGGCGTAAACGGGGTAATAGTTGTCACCCTTCTTGACATATTTACCTGTGGCGGTCATATGACCTTTCTCCTTGTCATCACCCCACCATTCGGTGTACGTCATAGTGGGCTGACCGACCTCCTGACGCCAGATATAGGCGTAGGGATCTACCGGAGAACCGGAGGTGTTGTAGAAATAGATTGTGTATTCATGTTCGGGAGCATCCTCGAGCGAACCACCCTGAATCATGACATAGGAAGGAACGCCTTCGGCATCAACATAAAGGCTGATTCTCACTTTGCCTCGGATACCCTCAGGGAAGACTACTGTCTCGGTGCCGTTAGAGGAGAGCTCGTAGCGGGTACCAGAGGTATTAGGCTTGTATGTCCCGGAGTTACGGGCAGGGCCGAAACGACGGTTTGAAACAGACACGCCATTCTCGTAACGTTCGATTTTGAAAGTGCGGCCCTTCTCAAAACCAGTGAAAGTATATTCTACGTCGAAATGAGCCAGGTGGGGAGTAAAAGACTGGGTGAGCTTCATTTCGTCAGAGTTGAAGTCATCCCAAAGCTTGTACTCATATTTGGGATCCATAAATTCTCCACCGGAGATTGTCATAGAGGTAGGGACATTCTCCACAACATTGATGGCGAACTTCAGGATGCCGTAAAGCCCCTTGGGCATAATGATGCCGGCTTTCCCCTCGGAGAGATCCTTGGTCACCTCTTCACACTGGTATTCAAAATCGGGATCGAAGCCATATGATGTGTTCTGCTCACCGTTCTTCATACGGTGGAGGCAGAGATGGAAGTCATTGGCCAGAGGGGTATTCACCTCGATGGTGAACTCATAAGGATTATCCTGCGATGCCTCGAAGATGTTACCGTTATCGAGGTTGTGGATATGGAACGTATAGGTGTCCTCCTGGGCGTGAGGAGCCAGAGTCAGGTTGTTTGTAGAGGGGTCATATGTGCAGATGATGTCTCCTGACACAAAGCCGTCAATACGGATGTTTCCGCCGTTTGTCACATCCATTTTGTATGTGGTGGCGGCTCCGCTGTAAGTCTTGCCGTTCTGCGAGGAGCCTCTCCAGCCACCGTCTATCTGCATACCCAGCTCACGGGTGGTGCCGGTGGCTGTGACATTCTCGTAGGTATAGACATATTTGCCATCCTTATAAGTCATCGGATGTGTTGGCCAATTTCCGTCGAGGGATGACTTGATTTCGCATTTGAGTGTGGGGCCCACTATATCGCCTGTAAAATTCTCATTGTCGCAAAGCTCGATTGTAGAGAAATCGGCTTTCACACGAACATAGAGAAAATCATCGGACAGGGTAAATTTATGTAAATTCCCACTCTGACCGGTGGTAAGAGACACCGAACGGACTCCATTTGTAGTAGTCCAGTTATCGGAAGTACGACGAAGGATGGAAGTGTTGAATGCCGTCCAGTCACCCTTGGCTTTGGACATCTGGAACTCAGCCCCTTTTGTAGCTTTGAAAGCGTAATAACCGTCAACTTCGTTGACTACTGTTGGATTCGCGGGATCCCATTGCAATGGATCAGCTCCGCAGAGGTAAAGCTGCGCATGGGCACCTATGGCCACAATTGCACCTACCAACAAGAGTAGAAGCTTTTTCATAATAGAAAAGTGAATTTAGTAAGATAAGTTAAAGAAAAACAGTTAATTGTTTCGAGTTAAAGAATTAGAGAGGGAAGTATAGAGACCTGCAAACAGACAGACGGGCAGTAACCGAGCCTGGCATTCACAGAGCAATAAGCGTAAGAGTTTGTGTAAGAGTCAAAAAGTAAGAGTTTCGAGTTTCGAAGATGAATGTAGCAACGGGAGACGGGGCGGACAATATTCGCCCGCGTCGGGCGTCACGGTGTAGATTTAGGCGCGACGGATGAAAAGATGTTCCATTCGCGGAGACAAAGGTAATGAAAAAATAGCTGAAATTTTTACCCCCCCCCGTTAATTTTTGTTAAAATAAAGATTATTCCTCCTTAAACACCCCTGTGATGGCTTCGTCGCCCCTCGGGAAGGGAAACCGCCCGTCGGCCAAAGCGGCACGACGGGCGGCGGATATGGATTGTGGAGCTGTCAGCAGCTCCGCGAAATCAGATTAGCGGGCGATTTCCTTGGAAACCTTGCCTGCACGGTTGACGATGTAGAGCTGACCGGCCTCGGGAGCGAGAACGCGGATACCCTGGAGGTTGTAGTACTGGGCGGGAGCCTCGGCAGCGGCAGCCTCAACAGTCTCGATGGCTGACTGACCCTGAACGGTAAGTGTGGAAGCCACAGAAGCGTCGTCGCTCTTCACGAAAGTGATGGTCACGTTGGTCAGGGCGTTTTCAACGAGGAAGTTGCAGCCTGAACCGGGCCATGCGTTCATTGCGACATTGGGGGTGACGGCAACGGGCTGAGCTTCAGTCCAGGAGGGATCACCTTCTGCGCCCCAGCTTGTTGTCCACTCATCTTCGGCGGTCTTTACCTTGAACATGGTGTTGGCCTCGATGGCATCCATGGAGTAGGTGTAGGTGCTGCCGTTCCTTGTCATCAGGAATGCGCGATCGTTAACAGCCCATGAGTTGAAGTCACCGGAGAGAACGAGGTCTTCGACAACGACAACTTCGCCGGCCTTGACAACCTTGAGGGTAACGCCTTCGGTGGTAAAGGTGACAGTCATGTCATATTTGCCGGGGGCAGCCACGATTGCGCCGACGTCGCCGGTGCGGGAAACCAGAGATATGGTGGCCTCATTGTCGACAAACTCAAGTTCCTGGCTATCGGTTGCAGCACCATAGCGGAGAGCGTTCCATGCGTCTTCGCCGTTAGAGGTGAGGAAGCTGAAGTTGGCTTCACCGGTCAGCTCTACGTCAGAGATGGAGAATACGTTTTCGGCCTTGGTCAGCTCGGGGGTGGTAGCTGGATTCCATACGCAGCCGGCGATAGCTCCAACGACATAGAGATGGTCGGGGGTATCAACAGGATGGGGTTCCGGGCCGGGGCCGCCTTCGCCCTTGAAAGTGATAGTCTGGTTGGCGGGATCGTAGACAATAGTGTAAGTGCCTGCGAGAGAGTTGGTCGAGTTGGAGCCCTCTACGAACGAGTAAGCCTTGTTGGCTTCGGTGATGGTTGCTGCGCCGCCAATCCAAACAAGCTGTCCGCCGGTGGGGTCGCATTCCTTGATTCCGAATTCGCCGGCGACAACATCGCCCTCATATTCCCATTTGCCGTTCTTTTCGACCATCTCGGCGGTCTCCCAGGTTGAACCGTTGAGAATCTGGCCGTGGATGCGGAAGTTGGTCTTGACCTCCTCTGACGAGAATGAAGCCTCGATTGTCGAGAGGTCTTTCTTCACCTTGTAGGAAACATATTCCCCGGCTTTTGCGGCGGGAATATTGCCGTCTACGCGCTGGAGGCTTGCAGTTGCGGAAGTGGAGGTAGTTGTCCAACCACCGTTAAGGGTGTATGTGCCGGTCTTCCAGCCGTCGTCCCAATCGGCAAGAACGGTCGACATTGAGAATTCGCCGTTGGCCTGGAAAGTGTAGTAGTCGCCTTCTTCAGCGCATTTGAGGGCGGTAGCGGCATCCCACGACTGGGTCTGGTCGCCGACCTTGACGCTTGCGCCGGTCACGTAGAGCTGTGCGCTTGCCGACCAAGCGGTCAGGGCGGCAGCCATCATGAGTAATGTTTTCTTCATGAGGTAGTTGAAAATTTAAAGTTAAGTATGAAGTAAGTAATTGAATGGTATTAAATCTCTGCTATGGTATAGACTTTCGGGCGGAGGTAAAATATCGCCGCCAAATTTACAAACTTTTTTTCACAGAAGTGCTAACTTTCCGTAAAATCATTGAAAATTAACTTATGTTAACGCTCCTGCGGCGCTCCGGATTGTTGTAAATTAAGCTGCCGTGGCAGCTTGGGGAAGGACGGCCTGACGGCTGCGTCGAGGCGCGGACGGAAGCCTCGGTGAAAAAATCCCCATTAAGGAAAAATTTCCTTAAATCATACTTGGATTAAAAAAAAATGCGTAACTTTGTAGCCGAATAACAAGGCGGAGACAATTTCGTCTCCGGCATCTCTCTCCCAAGGAAAGCTAACAACACATATATTTATCGATATATCAAAATGAGCAAGATTGATTTGACCCAGTACGGTATCACCGGAACTCCCAAGGTTTACCACAACCCCTCCTGGGATGAACTCTTCATCGACGAAACCAAGCCCGGACTCGAAGGCTATGAGAAAGGCCAGGACACCGAGCTCGGCGCGGTGAACGTAATGACCGGTATCTACACCGGCCGTTCCCCCAAGGACAAGTTCTTCGTAGAAGACGAGGTTTCGAAGAATACCATCTGGTGGACTTCCGACGAATACAAGAACGACAACAAGCCCATCACCCCCAAGACATGGGACGCCCTCAAGGCCATCGCCGACAAGGAGCTGTCTGACAAGCCCCTCTACGTCGTTGACGCTTTCTGCGGCACCAACAAGGACACCCGTCTGGCTGTCCGCTTCATCATGGAGGTAGCATGGCAGGCTCACTTCGTGACCAACATGTTCGTGCGCCCCACCAAGGAGGAGCTTGACAACTTCACTCCCGATTTCGTTGTCCTCAACGCCTCCAAGGCCAAGGTCGAGAACTGGAAGGAACTCGGCATCAACTCCGAGACCTGCGTGGCTTTCAACCTCACCCAGAAGATGCAGGTGATCATCAACACCTGGTATGGCGGCGAGATGAAGAAGGGTATGTTCTCCATCATGAACTACTACCTCCCCCTGCGCGGCATGGCTTCCATGCACTGCTCGGCCAACACCGACATGAACGGCGAGAACACCGCTATCTTCTTCGGTCTCTCCGGAACCGGCAAGACCACCCTCTCCACCGACCCCAAGCGTCTGCTCATCGGTGACGACGAACACGGCTGGGACGACAATGGCGTCTTCAACTACGAGGGCGGCTGCTACGCCAAGGTTATCAACCTCGACAAGGAGTCTGAGCCCGATATCTACAACGCTATCCGTCGCAACGCCCTCCTGGAGAACGTGACCGTTGACAAGGATGGCAAGATCGACTTCGCTGACAAGTCTGTCACCGAGAACACCCGTGTCTCCTACCCCATCGACCACATCGAGAAGATCGCTCCGGGTAGCCACGGTCCCGCCGCCAAGAATGTCATCTTCCTGTCGGCCGACGCATTCGGCGTGCTGCCCCCCGTTTCGATTCTGACTCCCGAGCAGACCAAGTATTACTTCCTCTCCGGTTTCACCTCGAAACTCGCAGGTACAGAGCGCGGTATCACCGAGCCCACCCCCACATTCTCCGCATGCTTCGGCGCTGCCTTCCTTAGCCTCCACCCCACCAAGTACGCTGAGGAACTCGTCAAGAAGATGGAGAAGTCTGGCGCGAAGGCTTACCTGGTGAACACCGGCTGGAACGGCACCGGCAAGCGTATCTCTATCCGCGACACCCGTGGTATCATCGACGCTATCCTCGACGGCGCTATCCTGAAGGCTCCCACCAAGCAGATTCCTATCTTCGACTTCACCGTGCCCACCGAGCTTCCCGGCGTTGATCCCAAGATCCTCGATCCCCGCGACACCTACGCCAACCCCGAGGAATGGACTGTCAAAGCTACCAAGCTCGCCGAGATGTTCATCAACAACTTCAAGAAGTTCGAGAACAACGAGGCAGGCAAGGCTCTCGTAGCCGCCGGTCCCCAGCTCTAATCAGCTACCCTCTCCCGGAGTGACGGGCGCGACGCGCCCGTCATCCGAGACGACATAGCATCCGCCAAGGCCACGTCATCCACCGATGACCGAGTCTTGGCGGATGCCTCGTTTTACGGGGCGGTCGCTGCGCTCCCTTGTGGCCTCACGCAGATTCCGCAGATTTCGCAGATTTTCAAAGATTTCGCGGATTGTGGGGATTTCGTGGATTATGTGGATTGTGTGGATTTCAACAGATTTCAATGGATTAAGAGGGTCGCTACGCTCCCGGAAAGCTCTCACAGATTACACAGATTCCACAGATTTTCACAGATTCATATTAAAAAAATCACGATTCATCAGATTAATATTCAACAGATTACACAGATGCCGCCCGGATGGAACGCCGCCCGGATGGCATCTGTGTAATCTGTGTAATCTGTGAGACCCTTCTAATTATCTGCGCGGAATCTGCGAAATCTGCGAAATCTGCGGAATCTGCGTGAGGCCCCAAGGGAGCGCAGCGACCGCCATTAATATTTGTAGGCAAGCGGCGAGAGATAGGGTCTACAAAAAGTCTCGCAGATTACGCGGATTACGCAGAGGCCATCCGGGCGGCGTTCCATCCGGATGGCCTCTGCGTAATCCGCGTAATCTGCGAGACTTTACTTCATTATCAAGTCGTAATCCGCGAGTTATATGGTAGTAATCCGCGAGATTTCACGTTATCATCTGCGAGATAGCGAGCGGCATCAATATTTGTGGTCGTCGGCGGCAAGCTCCTCAGGGGTGAGGGCCGGGGAGGTCATCTTGTGCCAAACATAGGCGATGTAGCCGATGACGATGGGGAGCAGGAGGGTAACCCACGCCATGACTCTGAGGGTGAACTCGGTGGAGGAGGCGTTGGCGATGGTCAGGGAGCTGTCGGGGTTGCTGACCGAGGGGAGGAAGGCGGTGTTGTTGTAGCCGTTGGCACAGAGCAGGGAGGTGACCACCATAACCACCCCGACGGCTGTCCACCAGAATGCCTTCCGGGCGAATTTGCCGTCGAAGGAGGCGCGAAGCACTCCATACAGCACCATCAGCACGCCCAGCAGCAACGCTGCACCGAGCCACCAGAGGTCTATCAGGTTGTAGAAATATTTGCATCCGACGGGAACCACACTGCCGTCCGGCTGGGTGGTGTAGCCTTGGGCGGTGAACAGCGCGAAGAGGAAGGCGAGGAAGAACAGCACGAAGACACATCCGTTGACGAGAATCCTGTTGCGCATCTCCTTGACGAAGCCGGCCTCGTCGGGGGTCCTGACGCTCTTGACGAAGAACATGGCGGCCAGTGTGCGCGCCAGGAAGAAGATGGCGAATCCGAGCAGCAGGGGACGCAGGCTGAATATCTGTTCAAGTCCGTGGCTGTCGTTCCAGACCGAAATCACGGGTGAACCGCTGTCGAGGATGCTCTGGCGAGAGACGATGAAGTCGGCACCGAAGAACTGCATGCCGACGGCGCAGCCAAGCAGCACGCATCCGAAGAAGCCGTTGATCCAGAGGAAGAGGTCGTAGACCGGTGTGCCGAAGATGTTGGCCGGTTTTGAGCGGAACTCATAGCTGACGGCCTGTAGGATGAAACTCAGCAGTATCAGCATCCAGAGCCAGTAGGCCCCCCCGAAGCTGGTGGAGTAATAGAGGGGGAAGGAGGCGAAGAAGGCTCCGCCGAAGGTTACGAGGGTCGTGAATGTCAGTTCCCATTTGCGCCCGAGGGCGTTTACCAGCAGCGACTTGCGCTCAAGCGACCGCGCCTGCCATATCATCGTTTGTCCCCCTTGCACGAAGAGCAGGAAGACCAGCAGCCCGCCAAGCAGCGAGATGACGAACCACCAATATATCTGTAAAGCTTCCACTTTGTCGAAATTTAATCGTTAGGAATTATGTAAATGTCAGAAGCGAGGTCAGGCTTCCTCACCGGCGAGAATGTCGCGGCGCGAGGCTTTGGATATCTCGCGGCACATGATGGAAATCTCGGCTGTGAGCAACCCGGCGAACACCACCACGAACATCCAGAAGGTCAGCTGAACCGACCCGGAGGGTATCGCGCTGACAGCGGCGCGGGTGGGCAGCAGCCCCTCAATCACCCATGGCTGACGGCCCATCTCGGCCACAATCCAGCCGGCCTCGCTGGCAATCCACACAACGGGGATGGTCAGCAGACCGAAGAACACCAGCCAGCCGCTCTCAAGATGCTGCGGTTTGCGGTAGCTCAGGAAGAGGGTGACCAGGAAGAAAAGCAACAGGTAGCCGCCCGCCATCACCATCACGCGGAAGGCATAGAAGGTGAGCGCCACGGGGGGCACAGCCTCGTCAGGAGATTCGAGATAGCCGTAGCCGAAATAGCGGAAGTCGGCTTTCAGGGCTTGCGAGGCGGCCTCCATCCCGGCGGTGTCCCCCGCGGCCGAAGCCGCGTCATACTGGCGGAGGGCTTCCTGGGCGCGTCGTCCGGCCTCTATCCTCTCGGCGTAGCTGAGGGTAGTCACCATCTCCCCGTCAGGGCCGGTCTCACGTCCCTCAATAAGGTCGTTGATGCCTGGGATGTAAGCGTCGGGATTATGACGGGCAAGTATCGAAAGCCCTTTGGGGATGGAGACCTCCATCAGCATCGGATTCTTGCCGTCTGTACGTTGTTTCGACGGGTCGAGGATGCCGAATCCTACGAGCGACTGGCCGCTTGTGCCGTCGTAAAGCCCCTCCATGGCGGCGAGCTTCATAGGCTGCACCTTTGAGACCTCCACGGCCGAACCGTCGCCGGTCCACATCGTCAGGACGATGCCCGCCAGACCGACCCAGGAGGCTATCTTCATCGAGTCCTTGGCAAACTCGAGGTTGCTTTTCTTCCAGATGAACCAGCAGCTCACCCCGACAACGAACACGGCTCCAAGCACCCATCCGCTAAGGACGGTGTGGAAGAATTTGTTGACAGCCACCGGCGAGAGGGCCACGTCGGCGAAGGAGACCATCACATTGCGCATCTGGGCGGGGTCGAACTCCATGCCGACGGGATACTGCATCCAGGCGTTGGCCACCAGAATCCAGTAGGCAGACAGGCAGACACCCAGCGCGGTGAGCCAGGTCGAGAGGAGGTGGAACCCGGGGCTGACCCTCTTCCACCCGAAGAACATCACGGCGATGAATGTCGATTCCAGGAAGAAAGCCGCTATACCCTCGATGGCCAGCGGGGCGCCGAAGATGTCCCCGACGAACCAGGAGTAATTGGACCAGTTCGTGCCGAACTCGAATTCGAGGATGATGCCGGTGGCCACGCCGCAGGCGAAATTGATGCCGAACAGCAGCATCCAGAACTTGGTGAGCCTCTTCCATCTCTCGGCTTTGGTCTTGAGATAGATGCTTTCCATTATGGCCACAATCAGCGACAGGCCTATCGTCAGAGGGACGAAAAGCCAGTGGATCATGGCCGTCAGGGCGAACTGGCCTCTTGACCAGTCGACCGTGCTGAGCAAATCATTCATCAGGCAGAAGATTTTGGCGTTTATTATAGGTTGATTCGTTTCCGTCGGGGGCGGAGCGCCGGGTGTCGGTCAGGGAGCTTCTCACGGCGCGGGCGCGTTGGTCGTCGTTGTCGTAGTCGCGGGCCAGCCGGTCAGGGAAAAAGAACAGCTTGAAGACCAGGAACATGATGGCGAGCTTTATCAGGATGATTACCCAGAGGGTGCGCCCCACCGTCATCTCCCGGAAGCCGCCGGTATAAAGTTCGGCCACGCGCCGCAGGAATCCGGGACGGGTGCGGGGGTCGGGAGTGTCATGTCCGGCTGCTGCCATTATTTAAACAGTTTTAAGTTGCACGGGTTGAAAATTCGGAGTAACTTTGTAGTCGTTTCCGCAGAGGGCTTCCGTGTCGTAGCCTGTCCGGCGGCAAATTTAACAAATTCTATCGATTAACCCAATAAATACGACAAAGAATATGGCAAGCTGGTTCGAATGCAAGGTCCGCTATGACAAACTCCAGGAGAACGGGGCTGTTAAAAAGGTCACCGACACCTTCCTGGCCGACTCCCTCTCAATCACCGAGGCTGTGGCCCGCATCACCAAGGAGCAGGCGCCCTTCATCTCGGGCGATTTCGTGGTCTCCTCAGCAAAAAGCACCAAGATAGCCGAGATTTTCCGCGACGACTCCGCCGACAAATGGTATCTGGTAAAGGTCGCCTTCATAACCATCGACGAGAAGACCGCCGCCGAGAAGAAATCGGTGTCGCTGATTCTGGTCGCAGGCAACAACTTCAAGCACGCCTACGACAATTTCATGGAGGGCATGAAGGGCACCATGGCTGACTTCGACATCGTTTCGATTTCAGAGACCTCTTACCTCGATGTCTACGGCGCCGACCTTTCAGGCAAACCCGCGGAGTCTCCCGCCGAATAAACAGCCATGTCACCCCAGACATCAATACAGTCACGGCTCGGGTCTGTAAGGCAGTCATTGCCTGACGGGGTCGGGCTTGTCGCTGTTTCCAAGTTCCATCCCGTCGAGGCCCTGCGCGAGGCCCATGAGGCAGGTCAGAGGCTTTTCGGCGAGAGCCGCGTGCAGGAGCTGGCGGCCAAAGTGGCCGAACTCGGCTCGGAGGATTACTGCTGGCATTTCATCGGCCACCTGCAGACCAACAAGGTAAAACAGCTGCTGAGACTGCGTCCGGCGCTGATAGAGAGCGTCGATTCCGTCCGTCTGCTTGAGGAGATAGACCGCGAGGCCGTCAGACAGGGGATTGTGCAGAATGTGCTGATGCAGCTCCATGTGGCCCGTGAGGAGACAAAATTCGGGTTCACCCCCGAGGAACTGCTCGCATGGTTCGGCGGCCGCGGCTTCGAGAAGCTCCAGGCGGTGCATGTCTGCGGCGTGATGGGGATGGCCTCCAACACCGACGACACCGCCAGAATAGAGGCTGACTTCAAGGCCATACGCTCGGTCTACGACCGGATTCTGGCAGACTGTCCCGACCTGCGCGGATTCTCCACCGTCTCGATGGGGATGAGCGACGATTACCCCCTGGCCGTGGAGTGCGGTTCGACCCTCGTGAGGGTCGGGTCGGCCATTTTCGGCCCCAGGGAGTATTGACGCGTGGGGATTTTTTCGTAAATTTGCGGGAAATAGCGCGAGGGCCGTCACAGGCCGCGCCAAAACCTCAGCCACAACTGAAAAATCAAGACTCGAATAAATCAATCAAATCAACCTTCTTACCAAACTAATAACACCTAAAAACTGAACAATGGCAAATTCCACAACAGCCTCAAAGACTTCAGGGAACGGACGCCTGATAGCCATCGTCGCGATGTGCTTCCTGTTCGCGATGATTTCGTTCGTCACCAACCTCGCCGCCCCCATCGGCACGATATGGGGATACCAGTACGAGGGTAACTCCGTACTCGGAATGATGGGTAACATGATGAACTTCCTGGCTTACCTCTTCATGGGTATTCCCGCCGGAAAGCTTCTCCAGAAAATAGGATACAAGAAAACAGCCCTCTGGGCTATGGCGGTCGGCGTGGCCGGTCTGCTCGTGCAGTGGATTTCGAGCCTCCAGCTCGGCGGCATGGACTTCAACTTCGCCGTCTACCTGCTCGGCGCGTTCATCTGCGGCTTCTGTGTCTGCATGCTCAACACCGTCGTAAACCCTATGCTCAACCTCCTCGGCGGAGGTGGCAACAAGGGTAACCAGCTCCTCCAGGTGGGCAACTCGTTCAACTCCCTGACCGGCACCCTGACCCCCCTCTTCGTGGGTGTGCTTGTCGGTGAGCTCTCCAAATCGACCACCATGTCTACCGTCGAGCCCCTCCTCTGGATTGCCATCGGTGTGTTCGTGGCCTCGTTCATCGTCATCTCTTTCGTGGCCATCCCCGAGCCCAACAAATCAAACGGCAAGAAGGTACAGCCCAAATACACCCACTCCCCCTGGAACTTCCGCCACACTGTCCTCGGTGTGATCGGCATCTTCATCTATGTGGGTATCGAGGTCGGCATCCCCGGCACTCTCAACTTCTACCTCTCCGACCAGGGCGCGAACGGCGCGGGTGTCGTTGGCGCGGCATCTGCCATCGCCGGCACCATCGTGGCCATCTACTGGCTGCTGATGCTCTGCGGCCGTCTGCTCTCTTCGGTCATCTCCGGCGTGGTCTCATCCAAGACCCAGCTCATCGTGGTGTCCACCACAGCGCTGATTTTCGTCATCTGCGCCATCCTGATACCCTCCTCGGTGACTCTCCCCGTGCCTGACTTCATCTACAGCTCGGTTGACGCCGAGACCGGAGCGGTCATCACCGCCCGCGTCCCCGTCAGCGCATACCTGCTGATTCTCTGCGGTCTCTGCACCTCAGTGATGTGGGGCGGCATCTTCAACCTCGCCGTCGAGGGTCTCGGAAAATACACCGCCCAGGCTTCCGGCATCTTTATGATGATGGTTGTCGGCGGCGGTATCATCCCCCTGGTTCAGCAGGTGATTGCCAAGAGCGCAGGCTATATGGCCTCCTACTGGCTGATTGTCGGCTGTCTCGGCTATCTCCTCTTCTACGGTCTCGTAGGCTCCAGGAATGTCAACACCGACATTCCGGTCGATGAGGAGGAAGAGATCGCCAATGCCCTCTGATTCTGAAAAAACCGAATTCCACGCGTGAACATTGCCCGACATCCGGACGTTCCACGCGTGGAATACCTTACCAATAAACACTTTTTATGGACAAGACCATTATCGACCGCGCGGCAGACACCATCAGGGTGCTGTCAGCCTCCATGGTAGAGAAAGCGAAGTCGGGCCATCCCGGCGGCGCCATGGGCGGTGCAGACTTCGTCAACGTGCTTTATTCCCGCTTCCTCGTGACCGACCCCGATGATCCCGAGTGGATTGCCCGTGACCGGTTCTTCCTTGACCCGGGCCATATGTCTCCGATGCTCTACGCGGTGTTAGCCCTGACCGGCAAGTTCACCATCGATGAGCTTCAGCAGCTGCGCCAGTGGGGCAGCGTCTGCCCGGGACATCCCGAACTCGACCCCCACAGAGGTATCGAGAACACCTCGGGTCCTCTCGGCCAGGGACACACCATGGCTGTCGGATGCGCCATCGGCGAGCGTTTCCTCCAGGCCCGTTTCGGCGATGTGGTCGCCCATAAGACATATGCCTTCATCTCCGACGGCGGCATCCAGGAGGAGATTTCCCAGGGTGCTGGCCGTATCGCCGGTTACCTCGGTCTCCACAACCTGATCATGTTCTATGACAGCAACCGCGTGCAGCTCTCGACGATGGTCGACGCCGTGGACGACGAGGATGTGGCAGCCAAATACCGCGCCTGGAACTGGAACGTGCTGGAGGTCGACGGCACCGATGCCGACGCCATCGCCGATGCCATCACCAAGGCCCAGGCCGAGCAGAAACGCCCCACCCTCATCATCGGCCACACCGTGATGGGCAAGGGAGCCGTCACCGCCGACGGGGAGAACTTCGAGGGTCAGTGCTCGACCCATGGGCAGCCCCTGAGCAAGTCGGGAGCTGATTTCGCCAAGACCATCGAGAACCTCGGGGCAGACCCCGCCGATCCCTGGAAGATTCCCGCCGACGTGCAGAAGCTTTACGACGACCGCAACGAGGAATTGCGCGCCATCGTGGCAAAGCGTCACGCCGAGGAAGCCGAATGGGCCAAGGCAAACCCCGAACTGGCCGAGCAGCTTGACAACTTCATCAACGGCAAGCTTCCCGAAATCGACTATGCCGCAATCGTGCAGAAAGCCAACATCGCCACCCGCAACGCGTCGGCCACTGTCCTGGGCGTGCTTGCCGAGAAGGTGAAGAACATGATTGTCTCATCGGCCGACCTCGCCAACTCCGACAAGACCGATGGCTTCCTCAAGAAGACCCACCAGCTCATCAATGGTGATTTCACAGGCGCGTTCCTGCAGGCCGGTGTCGCCGAGCTGACCATGGCTTCGATTATGAACGGTATCGCCCTTCACGGCGGCCTGATTGCCGCCTGCGGCACATTCTTCGTGTTCTCCGACTACATGAAGCCGGCCATCCGTATGGCGGCCCTCATGGAGCTTCCGGTGAAATATGTCTGGAGCCACGACGCGTTCCGTGTCGGTGAGGATGGCCCGACCCACCAGCCCATCGAGCAGGAGGCACAGATTCGCCTGATGGAGGAGCTTCACAACCTTTCTGGACGTCCCTCAATGCTCGTCCTCCGTCCGGCCGACGCGGTAGAGACCACCGTGGCCTGGCAGATGGCGATGGAGAATGACAAGACTCCCACCGCCCTGATTTTCACCCGCCAGGATGTGAAAGATCTTCCCGCTGCCACGGGCAACCGCTATGAGGAGGCCCAGGGCGCGCGTCAGGGAGGATATGTCGTGATGGACACCCCTCATCCCAAGGTGGTTCTGGTCGGCAACGGCTCCGAGGTATCGCTGCTTTGCGAGGTGGCTCTCCAGCTTATGGCCGGAGAGGTGCCCTGCCGCGTTGTTTCCGTTCCCTCAGTGGGCCTCTTCGAGAGCCAGGATGAGGAATACCGCCGCAGCGTGATTCCTGCCGGAGTGCCTGTCTTCGGGCTCACCGCCGGACTCCCCTCGACCCTGCGTGGCGTCGTAGGCCCCCACGGAATGGTCTACGGACTTGACCGTTTCGGCGCGTCGGCTCCTTACAAGGTGCTTGACGAGAAATTCGGCTTTACTCCGGAAAATATCACCACTCAGGTGCTCAAGTTCATCCACCGTATCTGATTTGCCACAGGAAATTACCATATCACCGCCGACCCATCTGCCTGAAAATGATGGGTCGGCGGTATTTATTTGACCAGTTATGACACTTTTTCAACTTTTTTTCGCAGATTATTGTTTATTTTGTGAAAGAATCGAAAAAAATTCCGTAACTTAGCGGCAAATTTCGTGAGAGCCAGCTGGGTATGAATGACACCCGGCAACATCCCTCTTAAGCTTTGCTTTAAAACCGAAAGAAAATTCAAACATCAAATACACAACGTTTTACTTATCTATGAAAAAGAGTTACCTTTTAGCACTCGGCTGCGCTCTGCTCGCAGGTACCGCTGTTGCTCAGAACGCTCAGGAAGTAACTTACGTTGAAGATCCTGCTCAAGGTTACCTCTTCAACAAGTTCTCTGACAACTGGTTCATCCAGGGTGAAGGCGGTGTTTCCGTTGGTTTCACCGACGATGACAGCCATCGCCCCTTCGGCGACCGTTTCGCTCCCGCCGCTTCCCTCTATGTAGGCAAGTGGTTCTCACCCCTGCTGGGTATCCGTGGTGGTGCTGACTTCCTCTCTGTCAAAGGACTTTCAAAGCTCGACAACGAGGTTTCCATCGGCGCACGTCCCGATGAGCACATCTATGATGGCAAATATTTCAAGACCAAGCAGAACTACTTCGGTCCTTCATTCGACGTTATGCTGAACCTCACCAACTGGTGGTGTGGCTATCGTCCCGGTCGCGTTTACAACGCTTATGTTTACGCCGGTGGCGGTCTCTACTGGACCCTTACCAAATATGCCAAGGAAGGTGAGACAAAGGCTAAATGGCACAACTGCCACGACCGCGTTGTCACCATCCGCGCCGGTCTCACTCAGGAGTTCAACATCACCAAGCACTTCGCTCTCGGTCTCGACCTCCGCGCTACCGCTGTCTCCAACCACTCCGACTCTTGGGGCAAGACCCAGGTTATCGGCGAGGCCCTGCTGACCGCTACCTACAAATTCAACAAGACCGACTGGAGCGCACCCATCGTTCCCGTTTGTCCTCCCGCAGAGAACTGCGACGAGTACCGCGCTCGTCTGGCCGAGGCTGATGCCAAGATCGCCGACCTCGAGAACCAGCTCCGCGCCTGCCTCAACCGTCCCGTTGAGAAGGTCGTAGAGAAGGTGCCCGAAGCTCCCCTCGCTACCATCTACTACCCCTGCGACGTTTACACCCTGACCTCTGTTGACCGCAAGGTTCTCCAGTCTGTCGCAAACGTCATGAAGGATACCAAAAAGACCTACGTCCTCACCGGCTGGGCCGACAACTACACCGGTAACGACAAGATCAACGTCCGTCTGCGTCACAACCGCGTGAACGGTGTCAAGAACCAGCTCCTCCGGTACGGTGTTCCCGAAAGCCAGCTTGAGGCAACCACCAACAACGGCAACCGTGTAGACCTTGGCGACAAGTGCCTCACCCTCGACCGTTGCGTGACCATCATGGAGAAATAATCAATCCCGCGACAATTGTTCATCTGAATAATCCCGCGCGATTATAACCCCAACGACAGGCCTGCCCGCCCCGCGCGAGCGGGCCTGTCTTCCATTCCCCCCACTCCCCTTTCCCCGGACATCATGAACGTAAGAATAGATCCCACCTGGAAAACCGAACTGGCTGACATCTTCGAGTCGCCAGGATTCCGGCAGACAGCCGAATTCGCCCGCTCCCAATACGCCACCCGCGAGGTCTATCCCCCCGCAGGGAAAATCTTCGCCGCCTTTGATGCCTGCCCCTTCGACAAAGTAAAGGTGGTCATACTCGGCCAGGATCCCTACCACGGCCCCGGACAGGCCAACGGACTCTGCTTCTCGGTCAATCCCGGAGTCAGGATGCCACCCTCGCTGGTCAACATCTTCAAGGAGGTAAGCGACGACACCGGCGCACCCATCCCTGCCGACGGCGACCTCTCCCGCTGGGCCACACAGGGGGTGTTGCTGCTCAACGCCACCCTCACCGTCGAAGCCAACCACGCCGGGTCACACCAAGGCCACGGCTGGGAGCAATTCACCGACCTCGTCATCAGCCGCCTCTCACGCGACCGCGACAACCTCGTATTCATCCTCTGGGGGAGCTACGCAATCCGCAAGACAGCCTTGATTGACACCAGCCGCCATCTGGTGTTGACTTCACCCCATCCCTCACCCCTCTCCGCCCATCGCGGTTTCTTCGGCAACCACCATTTCTCCCGCGCCAACGCCTACCTCCTCTCCCACGGCCAATCCCCCATACAATGGTAAGGCGGTAGCCCGACAAGAAAAAGACTTCCCAACCCAAAACCCACCACCCGTGAGATACCTCCTCCTGTCCCTGCTGTTACTGCCATTCGCCCTCCTCGCGAACCGACCAGCCGACACCTCCACCGCCATCTTCTCCCCCGACATACGGTCATTGACCATCAACGTCGAGGGAAACCGTCTCGCGCCCCCTGTCCTGACCCTCGGGGGAGACAACCGCCTGGTAATCGGTTTCGACATGATGGGGGAGGAACGCAGCTATCTCCGTTATTCAATCCACCACTGCAACGCCGACTGGAGCCCCGGGCAGCTTATCGACACCGAGGTATTTGACGGCTTCAACTACGCCGACATCGAGGATTACGCATACTCCCGCGCCACGACCGCCCATTACATCCATTACTCCATATATCTCCCCAACAAAGATTTCCGGTTCAACATCTCCGGCAACTACCTCCTGCAGGTCTATCCCGAGGATGACCCGGAGGAAATCCTCCTCCAAGTCAGGTTCATGGTGCAGGAGGGAGCGGTCTCAGTCAGCGGAAGCGTCACCTCCCGTACCGACATAGATTACAACGACGCCAGCCAGCAACTCTCGCTCGACATCGACACCCGTAACACCCGCATACGCGACATCAACACTGACCTGCGCGTCGTCGTCACGCAGAACGGGCGTCTCGACAACTCAGTGGTGCTTGGCCATCCCTCGCGCCTGATGGGCTCACGGGCCATCTACGAACATATACCCGCACTGATTTTCTCCGCCGGCAACGAATACCGCCGAATGGAGACTATCAACAACCTTTATCCCGGAATGGGGGAAGACCATATCGAATACCACGCCCCCTGGTACCACCATATCCTCAACCTCGACAAACCCCGCGCCCACCGCGAATACCAATACGACAGCACCCAACACGGCCGATATTTCATCCGTGAATACAACTCCGAGGAGTCAGACACCGAGGCCGACTATGTGATGGTCTTCTTCTCGCTCGACATGCTCCCCTACCCCGACGCGGAGATATATCTTGACGGGGATTTCATGCAGCGCAAATTCAACCCCGCGTCGCGAATGGAATACAACCCCTCGACAGGACGCTACGAAAAGCTCCTGCCGCTCAAACAAGGGGCATACAACTATCAGTATCTTGTGGTGCCGAAAGGCTCTACACGCGGTCTGACCGCCCCAATAGAAGGTGATCACTACCAGACCGTCAACGAGTATCTTGTCTATGTCTATTACCGCGCCCCTGGCGACCGTTATGACCGCCTGCTGGGAGTAGGCGCCCTCTTCTCCGGCAACTGACATCTCAGCCGCCGGAGAACCGGAGGGTCACCGCATCATTTCATGGAGACGGCATCGAGACGCGACAGGGCGTAGGCATACGCGCCGATTGAAATCGCGCGGGACGCACCAAGCCGCGACAGGCAGACACCTGTACGTTTCATCGGGTCATAGACCACAGTCTCTTCCGAACCGTAGACTTTCAGCGGACGGGCATCACCCTTCACAAACATATCGAATTCGGCAGGGTCATCGAGATTGAAGACCTTCATCTGCACACGTCCGACCTCAGCACCTTCCAAAGTGTTCAGGCTTGAGCGCAACTCTTTGAGAAGAGCGGGGAGGATATGACGCGCCGCGCCGGTAAGTCCTCCGCCAAGAACAATCAGCGAATCGGTCAGAGTGACAGCCGTGGCCATCGCGTCACCGGCAGCCTCGCCGAAACGGCGGAAAGCCTCCCGGGCTGCCTCGACCTCAGTCTCGGAGGGAGCAACACCGTTTGCAGCACCAGCCTTCCCGTCGGCGATGTCGCATATGTCACGCGGAGTCAGGCCGTGCGACGGATTACCGGTCAGTTCCCCATAGACACGGGTGACCGCCCTGATGGCGGCGAAATCCTCCACCATATTACCGTGGTCGCGCTTGAAGGGGAGGCAGAAGGTCTCGACACATGAATTGTTGCCGAGATTCAGCGCCCCGTTGACAACCGAGCCGATTCCAAGACCGGTCCCGAATGTGTAGCCGAGCAGGTTGCGGTACTGACGGTCACCACCGGCTACCGCCACCTTGGCGTTTATCTCAGGCAGCACACCGGCTGTCGCCTCCCCGAAAGCAAACAGGTCGCCGTCGTTGTTGATGAACACCGGCAGACCGAACTTGCGGCTCAGGAACGGCCCGAGCGCCACGCCGTCGCGGAACGAGGGGAAATTGGGGAGAAAACCGCCGACAATCCCGTTGGCGTAGTCGGCAGGTCCGGGAAAAGCAAAGGAAATGGCCACAGGACGCTCCTCAAGACGATTGATGATGGTCTGGAAACCTTCGACCATTGTCTCAAGGCAAAGGTCAAGGTCATGGGCGCGTGAAGGCATCGTAAGCGGTTCAGTGACAAATTCACAACCCTTCATAGCCCCGAATACGAAATTCGTACCTCCGGCATCGAGGGTCACCACTGTCCGTGGGTCGGTATTATACATTTTTATGTGTCGTTTTTGATTCAAATAAGGAATTGCTCCGCTAAGTTACTGAGAAATCCGGATTATTGCGTATATTTGCAGCCAAACCATTGAAAAAACATTACCTGCAGATGAACAGAACCCTACTCTCTTTCTTTTGCGCGGCTTCCGCGTTAGGAGCCGCCGCGCAGATTCCACTTGATTATTATGCCCCGCTCGACGGTCTGACGGGCCGCGAGCTGAAACAGGCCGTTCATGAGGTTGTCACCAATGATGTGGCCATGCTAAGCTACGGTTCAGGTAACGTCAAGACCTGGTGGGCATTCTACGTCACCGACATGATGGACGGAGGCCAGGTGCGCGACCGCTATTCCGCCGACGAGTTCACCTTCGGCACACGAGGCGCCAGTGTCAGCGGAATGAACATCGAGCATTCCTTCCCCAAAAGCTGGTGGGGCGGAACGGAAAACAACGCTTACAAAGACCTCTATAACCTGATGCCTTGCCAGAGCACCATCAACAACCATAAGAGCAACTACCCCATGGCCAATGTCGATGTCGAATGGCGTGGCAACGGGGTCACCAAGGTCGGCACCCGCAACGGCGATCCGGACACCCAGGCATACCGCTATTGGGAACCGGGAGACCAGTGGAAAGGTGACTTCGCAAGAGGATATTTCTACATGGCAACCGCCTACCAGAACTTCACCTGGAGCGGCGACCAGTCGGTGCGCATCCTCAAGACCGAGGCCTATCCCACCCTCCAGGAATGGGCCTACACCCTTTACCTCGACTGGGCCAAGACCGACGTAGTGGATGAAATCGAAGCCGTCCGCAACAACGCAGTGGAAAAATTCCAGCGTAACCGCAACCCGTTTGTCGACTTCCCCAACCTCGCGCAGTATATCTGGGGGGACTCCATCGGCGAGCCGTTCAATCCATTGACCTCTGTCAAGAGCCAGGCATTCACCGGCGGAGCCACCATCCGCGACAAAGCCGCCACTCCGGTGGAAATCTACGCCTCCACATTCCTGGGCCAGACCGGCGGATGCACCGTCGAACTGGCTCCCGGCTCAGCTTCAGGAATCAGCGTATGGAGCAACACAGCCGACTACGGATGGAAAGGCACCGGTTCACGCGGACCGACATCCAACCTTACCCGCTACGACACCGACGCGACCCTCCTGACTCCCGAGATAGATCTCTCGGAATACAAATCGGCATGGTTTGAATTCGACCACGCGGTCAATTACTCCGAAGCACCCTACTCCGAGCTGACAGTGATAGCCCGTGTCGACGGGGAAGACCACCCGCTGAATGTACGCAGATGGCCCCTCGGCAACAAATGGACCTTCCTCAACTCCTCCCTTGTCGACCTGACACCCTGGGCCGGCAAGAAAGTCAAGGTGGGCTTCCGTTATACCTCCACCACGGAAAACGCATCGACCTGGGAAGTGAAAAATTTCCATCTTGAAGGTGTCAGCGGCAAATCCGCGATTGACCATATCGAACAGGATATGCTCGACCCGGAAGACACAATGCCGGAAGAATACTTCACAATCGATGGCCGCAGGCTTCCCTCACGCGACAACGCCCACGGCATCATCATCGTCAAGCGCGGTTCATACGTCAGCAAGATTTTCATCCCCTGACATCCCTGCCGACAGTCATTTCCACTCAGACTTCCACCTCCCGGACCATATTTTTATGGGAAAAGAGGTGGAAATCTGACAAAAAAGACTTATTTTTGCACCGGATTTCGCCCCTCTTATTCAGGCGACAATTCACACTGGAATACGTTTTAAAACATCTATAAACTTAATCGATTAAATTACAATGGCTTACGTTATCACCGACAAGTGTGTCGCTTGCGGCACCTGTCTTCCCAACTGCCCCGTTGAGGCTATTTCCGAGGGTGACATCTATGTAATCGACCCCGATACCTGCATCGAGTGCGGCACCTGCGCTGAGGTTTGCCCCTCTGACGCAATCATCCCCGGCGAATAATCATCGGAGAGATAAACACAGCGGAGTGGCTGTGTCAAAATAGGCGCAGCCTCTTTTTCTAACCTGCTGTAAAACATAA
>ERZ777305.109-NODE-109-length-129946-cov-5.418967_pt1 | contig 129946 bp, 113 predicted proteins | sample MGYA00374965_ERZ777305 | MGnify/ENA primary metagenome ERZ777305 (study PRJEB29328, sample SAMD00013331) | mouse gut metagenome | study: EMG produced TPA metagenomics assembly of the Metagenome analysis of fecal microbiota from mouse which was promoted... | reverse complement strand
GCGTCGCGACTAAGCGGCGTTTAATTTATCGTAGGGCGAGAAATTTGACCTTTACATATGTAACAGAAACAGAACCCACAGAAACCATCTTGCATAATCCGGGCTTATAATAACGCACCTTAAATACTCCATAAAGGACATAGACTTGTACATTTGTCCAATGCTATAGACAAGTGGAATCCATACTAGAAACGGAACTGCCAACGTCTTAAATTTCTTACGTACCCATTGTGTATTGAGCGGACGCTCAGGATTATAGACTAACGCTCCACTAATAAACATAAAGAGCGGCATGTGAAATGAATAAATGAGCCTAAAGAATATATTATTGTCAAAATCATCCGGGCTGATTATGCACTGTATGATATGGCCTAAAATGACAAAGCAAATCCCCCCCCCCTCACAATATCAAAAATTTTCTTTTGATTTTCCATTGTTCATTCTCCTCTCACGCCCTACTTATTGATAATATACATTAAAAATACGGCATCACTTCCTGTAAAATCTGCTTCCCGTAATCATTCGCAATACTTTTGGACAATACCTGTCTAAAGCTATCATTAATATATATATGATTCCTACTGCAAACAGCGTAATAACTATATATAAGGGTAATAGGAAATATCCTCTGATTTGACCTAACTTACTAAAGACAAATGATAATTGACATAAAATCAAATCATGCCCCATAAATATAGGAAATGAGCACTTAAATATAAACTTGTCCGTATTGATTCTGTCAATGAAATAATCAGATAAATACCAGCATGAAAATACAAACAAAATACAGATTACACTATTTCCGCTGCCTTTCATCATAGTAAAAAGGCTTGTACCAAACATAACAACAAGAATCAGCTTATTATTAACCAGATTCGTATAGTATTCTGCACAACATAAGCCGCAATACACACCAAAGAAATAAGTCGGTACATATCCAATCAGTTTAGGAACCCATTCCGAAAAATCAGCTGAAAGAATATAGATATCTAAATTCGCAAGATATTGATTTATTAGAATAATCAAAATGCATATAACTGCATGAACTTTCGCCCCCCCCCCGGTCTTATTTATGTACATATAAATCGGCACATTTATCAGCAGTACCAACAGTCCAAGCAAATACCAACTCGGTCCTATAAAAGGGTATAATGCAACCCTACTGACTAATAAGCGTATGTTAAATATATCCTTGTTTTTGATTAATTGAATTATGATAAGCGGTAGATTCCAAACAAGATATGGAATTCCCAGAGACATCATACGACTGGAAACCTTCCTTTTCCAGTTAGAATCATCGATATTATAATACAAGAGAAAGGCTGACGTAAAGAAGAAATAATGCATTGCCGCACTTCCTAAAATAGCACGCAAATTATCCACTCCTGCGGAAAGGAATTCTTCAACACCACTGTTACATACAATTTCTCCTGCTCCAATTGGCCCCATGGAATGATATAGTGTCATTCCAATTGAAAAAACCAACGAAAAAAAAGTCAGTTTTTTTGAGATTCGATTATCCATCATTATTACATACCTCCGTATACAAGAATAGTCCTTTATAACATTATTTATTATTGTCGCTGAACACTTCGATTTTATCCCTTAATACTGCTTTTCCATCCTTCACTTCATATATCTTGTCACAATTTCTAACGGTTGATAATCTGTGTGCTACAATAATCAGCGTCTTACATCCCTGCAGTGCGTCTATTGATTCCATCACGGCAGTTTCTGTATCATTATCTAAAGCAGAAGTAGCCTCGTCTAATACCAGAATATCAGGATTTTCATATAGCGCCCTTGCAATGGCTATCCTCTGACGCTGTCCGCCTGAAAACTTAACGCCTCTCTCTCCCACGATTGTATCAAGCCTATAAGGTAACTTTTCTACAAACTCTTTTAGTTGTGCCTGCCTCAATGCCTCCCAAACCTTGTCATCGTCAATTTGCTTATCTTTCAAACCAAAAGCCACATTTTTTCTCACTGTATCATCAATCAAAAATACAGACTGCGGCACATAACCAATAATTTTCGCCCATTGATGCGGAATCGTAAAGATATCTACACCATCCATATATATCGTACCTGACTGTGGCTTTAACAAACCCATAATAATATCAGCCAGTGTAGTCTTTCCGGCTCCCGACGCACCAATCAATGCTATTGACTCTCCTTTTTGCACTGTCAATTCTATATTTTCTAAAACATTCTCTCTTGTATTTGCATATCTCCATACAACATGATCAATTTTTAATTCAGAAGAAAACCGCATATCTTCTATATTTTCCATAGTACTGTCAGTCTCAGGAAGCACATATTTCTTAAGTTCTTCTTCATATTCATTTGCTTCCTTCAAATTTTGATAGGCACCCTGCAAATTAGGTTGCGCATATACAATTGCATTAATCCTTATTGAAATCTTAGATATACAAGGTAAAATTTTGAACGCCGCCATGGCAAACAAACCTAATACTGGAATAAAGTTGTTAAGCTCTACACCGCCGGCAATCCGTATACATACGATTCCTATAATTCCGCCAATGCAAACCCCTTCCAAAATGCGGTCTGGACACGCTCCAATTACATCATTTACCACCAACGCCTTCTGTTCCAAAGCTGCCGCATCACGATACTGTTCAACAAAATTATCTTTTCTGTCAAGTACCATTATCTCCTTAATTCCATTGACCGATTGATAACCATACTGATATCTAAGTCCGGCTGCTTCCCTGGAACGCTGTCCCGCCCTTTTCATTCTATTCTTAAATCCCAGTATCGTTGCAAGCAAACAAATAGCCGCCAATGTCATCGCTACAACCGTCATAAACACATCTGACATAAACAGGAAAATCCCCAATACTATCACCGTCAAACATTCCGCTATCAGTGTAAAAAAATTAACTAATATCTGAAAAGCGCCTGCAACATCAGAGTGAATCCCCCGCATAATCTCACCACTATTTGTATCCAAAAAATACTGATACGGGTGCTTCAAATAGGAAGACAGCATCTTAACCGATAAGTCTCGTTGAAATCGCGTTGAAAAACTAGAACGGATATATGCACAAAATATCATAAAAGCATTCTTAAACACATAGATAAAAATGATGACAATACCTAAAGATAATAATACCATCCGCGTAGAAATATCCGGATTCAACAGATATAGCCATTTAACATACCATTTTTCTTTTATTGTATCAGGAGTCAGCATCATCTGCAAAAACGGATATATAGCCGAAACTCCCATCAATTCCAATGCCGATTCCAAAATCATGCATACAAATACCCGTATACTCTCTCTCTTTTGCTTTCTATCCAACAGGTAATTTAATTGCCCGACAATACGTCCCAATGCTTGAATGTTCTGCCTCATTCTTTACTCCATTTTAATTTACTATAATTCCGATTGCTTCCACAGTACAAAACCCAATCCATTTCTTTGTGTATTAATCTTTTTAAATTTAAATTTATTCCTTCGAAACATCTTTCTATAACTTCCAAAGGAATATAACCTATCCCCCAACACATTGTCTACGGAAAGACAACCGCTCTGTTTATACAACATAATATTGTTCGAATGGCGATTTCCGAATACAATATCTCTCCATCTTTCCAGCATTTTATAAATAACAAATTTCCATCCACACTTCTGCTCACCAATAATAATTACCACTCCGTCTTTCTTTAACACACGATATATTTCCGCAAGCAATCGCTCTACCTCAGCCGCATGATGCAATGCCTGTGATAACAATACAAAATCCATTGTTTCATCAGGACATTTTATTTCATAAAAACTCCCAAGAATTAATTTTACCTTATCCTCCGGTATTCTATAATGCTCAAGAAGTAACGGTGCAATCTTAGCGATTCTATGATATGAGAACTCCAAAAACTGCATTTCTTTTATGTCATTCAACTGCTCAAACAATACTGGGGCACTCCAACATACCCCCCCCCCTAGCTCTATACCGGTTAGCCTTGTTTTGCCGCAAATTCCGCTTATTTTCAGAGCTTGCCGTAGGTCCTTATCCAGTCCCATAGTCTCTATATAGCTTTCTAATTTACCAAAATTACCGTCCTGTATATTCCATTCTTTCTTCTCTTCTTTCTTCTCATCATTCCAGTACTGATAAGAATCCAATCTCTGTAACTTATTGTTGTCACTCCATTGGTAGATTTGATACATAGCATCCTCCCACATATAATGCCTTTTGTCCGCATACAATCCTTGCTTCTAATCTCTATTCAATGATTCTGATTACTACCTTCTCATTCAAACTCATCCCTTACTCGTTCATGACACCAATCTACCCCCCCCCCTTATAAATTTGGCAGGCAAACCGGCATATATACTGTTGCTTTGATATTTTCCTTTCAACAACATGCTTCTATTTCCAATAATAACATTATCCTGAATCTCCGCCCCTTTTAATATGGTAACATTCTCTCCTAACCATACGTGATTTCCAACATAAACATCACTTGCAGCATTTTTTCTATAATGATCTTTTAAATCTATTATAGAATGTGAATCACTATTCATAATAGAAATATTAGTTGAAAATAAGCAGCCTTTTCCAATCTCTACTTTAGATGACTCTAAAGCTACGAATTTGGCTCCTTTTCCAATGCTTGTATCATCTCCTATGGAAATAAGCGATTCCTTATCTGCTACTGCAATAAGCGAATTTCTAAGTACCACATTTTTACCAATATTTATACAATTATTTTCTCCTTGCACTTCAAATTCTACATTTTCAATTTCACTTCCTTCACCAATACTAATTTGATTTCCCCTTCCGCTAACAAAAAACAAATTATGTTTACATTTTGCTTTCTCAAGTCTTATGACATTTCTTCGACCTCTTTTAACAAATTTGTTTGCTAACGAAAATATAATTTTTTCACGAAGTGTCATCTCTTTTTTTATTCCCCAAAAGAAACTAATACACCACTTATATGCTTTTAAAAAATACATTAAAACTTTATTCTTACCAAATTTTCTCAGGAAACAATCTTCCGCTGTCATTCCAATTTTTATTCTCCTTCATGGCTTAATTCACATTCTTCACAATTAAATACTTTTCAAAAATCATCCCATCTAAATCAGTTTGTTCTAACACTTCCATTGCATCTTTGGCTGTTCTTACAATCGGGTAACCATGTATATTCAATGATGTGTTCAGTACGCCTCCTACTCCTGTCAATTCTCTAAAAGCTTTAATCAAATCATAATACCCTTTATTCATTTCCTCCGTAACCAACTGCGGTCTCACCGTAAAATCCGCTGGATGAAGCGCTGCCTTTAATTCCTGTTTAGCCGCGTCAGTGGATTCACATGCTAGAGCCATAAAAGGAAACTGAAATCCTTTGGGATTATCAAGATATTTCTCTTCATCCTCTTTTAATATAGAAGGTGTAAAAGGCATCCAAAAATCACGATTTTTAATCTTTCTGTTAATTATGGTAACTGTTTCCTGCTTCCTCGGATCAGCAATTATCGATCTGTTCCCCAGCGCCCTTGCGCCAAACTCCATTCTTCCAACCGCACGTCCTAAAATATATCCATCCGCAATATAGCTTGCAATCTTATCTGCTTTAGGATTACTAATAATGATGTAGCGAGGATTACCTTTATACTCAACCAGCACTTTTTCAACCTCATCGTCACCAATGCTGCCTCCCAAATACATGGTAGGAATCTTAGTAATTTCATCCCCCCTGTTTTCTCTATCTAAATAAGCATATATACTACCTATACACAAGCTTTCATCGCCGGAGCTTCCCGTTACGAACAAATCATTGACACAATTCATTTTCCCTATTTCCATATTCGCTTTTATGTTGAGTGCGACTCCTCCGCTGATAACACATTTGCTTTTATTTGTCTTCTGCATCCAAAATGCAATTAACTGCCGAAGCATTTCCTCTGTAAATATCTGTAATCCGGCCGCAATTCCATCAAATCTCATTCCCTCCAGCCGTTCTTTAAAATAGAAGTAATTATCTTTTAATTCTGAATCGATAATAATTTTACCATTTTCGAATCTATAGGCATTACGAAATACTTCTAAAGGCTTTTCATAAATGTATGAATTGGCATATGGTGCCAACCCCATTACTTTAAATTCATGTTCATTAGGCTTCATTCCTAACAAAAGCGTGATATATCTATAAATCCTGCCTATGTTAAAATCTGTATATTTTACAATTTGCTCTAACTTTCCATTAGTATGTATATAAATGCTCGCATTACTCTCATCACCATATCCATCGCAGACTACTGTTATAACATCTTCATATTCTTCAAACCATGAGCCGTACAATCCATAAGCTGCATGTCCAAACTCATGATTGACAACTGCTACCTTGTCTTTACAAACTCCAAAATCCTTACTAACTTTTTCAATACGCCATTCGTTCCAAAGTTCTGCCCATTTTTCTTCTGCTTCCCTTTCAACCAAATCCAATAAGTCCGGATACGCACAATGCACTATTTTATCTTTAAATACGTCAAAATAGCAAACATTCTCTTCTTCCATTAATTTTGGTTTCCAATACTTTTTCTGCTCTTTCAACCAATCATCAATACTGTAATCTCCCGCATCACATAAAAACTGCACAGGAGACACCTTTTGGCTTGCTAACACTATCTTCTCAATTTTCTCACCTGTTATACCACAACTTAAAATCGCATCCTCAATCGCTCTGCTTGGATACCCTGAATCATTTTTCTTTTTAGTAAATCTCTCTTCACTTGCAGCATATAGAATACCCCCCCCCCTCTCTCAAATACAGCACATCCACTTGTTGCCCCCATTTGAATCCCTATTATCATATCAATTCTCCTTTCTGTTTCCGCTTTCAATTAACCCATTTTCCAATAACACTTTTACAACATCAATCAACAAATATGCTGATATGTCCAGCTGATTACTTATATCTATCAAATCATTTTGCCCATCCGCATATGCCAAAAAGTTTTGATAACACTTAATAGACTGATAGGTCCCTTTTTGTCCTATCTCCGGATATAATTTTCTTTTTCCTAATTGGGGTTCACATAGAGTTGTACATACATACAGATCGTTTAACTCTAATACCGCAAAACACATACGCAGGATATCATAACTGCCTTGTAACCCCTCTTTCGACACTAAAGCAAGATTATCTGCTGATGTATGGTATTCCGGAAAGACATGAAACTTAGATCTACAAAAGCAACATACTGGTAGGTCAATCCCTGGTGCATTATATTGCCTCTCATCAGACCCTCTATCTAAATACGTATATCTGACATATCCACTTGTATGGTGTATTAAAATATTTTCAAGCACCTTGTCAGCTAATGTTCCACCTTTTCTGGTCGGTATATATGAATAGGACAAATCATCACCTACGCATGAGAGGTTAAACCCTGCTATTACACGTTTCTGCAAATGTTCTAAATGACTGCTCAAGTATGTAATGGCACCAATAGTTTCAGGAATAAAAATAAAGCGATATGTATACCTATTTTGATGTTTACGAATCAACTCGGCCAGTTTAGCAGCGACAGCAATCCCTGAACAATTGTCATTAGCCATGGAAGGATGACACAAATAAGTTGAAATAAAGATTTCCTCCTTATATTTGCCCTTGATAACGTATTCACCATATGATAAACTTCCATCCTTCAAAGAACTATTTATCACAATATGATAATTACCTTTTTCCAGTTCACTCTTCTGCTTCTCAGACATACAAAAGCCATAGCGCCTATTATAATACGAGGTGACATATGGTATTAATTCTGGTTGATCTGGCTGGGTATATATCAATTCTTTCAACTCATCAAGGGACACCCATTTATCTACTGGAGTGGAATAATTTACAATGCTTAAGTTATTTGTCTGATAATCCAATATCCTATTATGTCTCTCATCTTCTACATAAGCTTCCTCACAATTCCATTCCTGAGGAACTATCCAATCAAACACCTGTGTCCCAGTTGGCACTTCGCATATTGTCATATCAGGTAAATATTCCTGTAATATTTTTAATGTTTTTCTGACACCTTCACCTGTTATGCTTCTACTGATAGGAAATATTCTACATACAAGCTCATATATCTCTTCCCCGATATCCATATAAAAATTCCCCTAAGATTTCTTCCTATAGACCAAACTCATCATATTGCCCCAAAAAGCCGGTGACCGAAATTCAATTTTTTCTCCTCGTTCCCTTTTCTCAATCGCCATTGTTACTTTTTTAACATCTTCCTGTATGTTACAATATGGTGTACTTTCATAAAAATACTTCTCTGCGCACAGTTCAAAATTTAACTCCTGTAAAAAATTAGTTAACACATATGGTGAAAATCCATTTCCGGCCACTGCACATACTGCAAACGAAAAATACTCTTTAAATAACTTTGCACAAAATCCTTCTGCATTGGGAGTCGATGTGATATAAAGTAACCCTCCATTATTCAATATTTCATTTGCCTTTACCAAATATTTTTTGGGTTCATCAAAATATTGAAGGCTTCCCCTAAATATGACAAGATCAAATTTTTCTTCAAAATCGATAGCTGGAAACTCTCCCTGATACACTTTATATTTTGATGATGCTTTAAGCGCCGCTTCTTCGCCTAACTCTACTCCTTGGCGTTTGGCACCTACAAAACAATCCAAAAATCCTCCTTCTCCACATCCTACATCTAATACTCGCAACGACTCCTTAGCTAAAAACTGAGAAATAAATTCGTACTCAATTCGATACATATCATTACGCTTTCGAATCGCTTCCTCATTATTCTCATGACATCTCGATGAATAGTTTTTCCAAAATTTACTATTACCGCTTTCACTTAAAATTTCATTAGAGAAAACAAAACCACATTTTTTACATTTTAGCACTTTAACAGTTCTTTGAAATTCTTCACCCTCAAAATCATCGCTTCCACCTGTTGATATCTCATATAAAAAATCTGTTTTATCCTCATTACACATAGGGCAAAAAATTATTTTTTTAAAATCATTATCTAAATATTTCATCATTTTCCTTTTCACTCATTCAAAATTTTCCCACTTTGTAGCAATAATAGCATTATCCTCTAATAAGCAGGGTATTCCCTTCAAAATTGGATAAGCCAAAAAACTCTCCTTGCAATACAACGCACCATTACACTTTTGTAAATACTGTTTGCTAATCGGGCAACACAATTTTGCGTCATTTTTCTTGGCTGCCCCTTTCTTAATAATCATCACTCCCGTTGGATTTAATTGATTGATATCCGCATGCAATAATTCATAAGAAAGAACGTGATATCCTAATTTAAAAGCCGTATCATAAAGTTGCGTAACATATCCGTGCTCCAGCATCCTTTTTCTTGCATCTTCTCCTGCCAATTCAAATGCAGGCTCCACTAATATCAGATACTCCCCTGTTACCCGATACAGCTCTTCCAAGATTTCTTTCTCTTTACCTCCATTCGGCTCTACCGAATACGCCGTATAAACTAAATCTATTGAATTATCCTTCATTGGTATCTGAAACATATCTGCTGTAAACAATTGTACTTTATGATATATTTCTTCCGTATTCATTTTCTTTAAGCATTTATCCGCATATTTAATTCTGGACCAAGAAACATCAAATCCCAAAATTCGCGATAACTTAGAGATGTCCAATCTTTTTAAGACCCCTGAAAATGTGGTTGCCTCACCTACACCACATTCCATAATAGATAGTCCATGCGAAGACATGGATTCTCTTTCTAAACAAATCCGATCAAGATATGAAGAAATCGTTTCCGCTATCTTGCCATGTTCCAAATCGTAATTATAATCTGTGGCCTTATTTACATATAAATCATAATATGTACCCGCCTGAAAATCATAACTGATTAAAATATCATCAACACTATTTTCTGCCCTGTTCTCCTGTTCTTTAATCCACTTGACAATATTCCCCCCCCCCCTCATATATTTCCTTTATCTTATTTAAATCGTTCATTTTCATTCTTCTCTTCCTCCTAAAGAATTAAATCACCCCAAGTCAGAGCTGTATCTTCTTTTACTTCCCTCTTTACCTGTTTTCCCATCACTTGAACACTGTCCGCCGGTGAAATTCCGTGCCCCGGCCTTTTAAAGGAAATATTTTCTTCTGTAACAATATCTCCTACATGCAAATCTACACTTGCAACAATCGATCGGCGGGCATTGAGTCTTGCCTTCTCTTCACTTTCTAAGCAACATATTTCTCCACTACCGCATATTAATTTACAATAGTCAAGCTCCTTCTTTATCTGTTCAACATCTACCGGATCCATTGCATGATAGTGATCGTTTCCTACTAGCGTTTTATTCAGCGTAAAATGTTTTTCTATTACCCTTGCTCCAAGCAGATAAGCACACTTTACCACGTTATAATTCTGATCTGGTTTTGTATGGTCCGAATATCCGATAATTAACTGTGGATACTTATTTTGAAATTGTCTGATTTTATTTAAATTAGCGTGCTCATAAGGAGTAGGATATTCTAGCACACAATGCATTAATACAATCTGTTTCTGGTTGTATTTCCTAATTTCAGATAATGCAGATTCAACTTCATCCAATTCTGATGCCCCCGCCGATATTAAAATCGGTTTGTTTTTTTGCGCGATAAATGCAATAAATGGAATATTGGTGATATCTGAAGAGGAAATTTTATAATAATTCATATATTTGTCCAAATATTCTGCCGCTTCAAAATCAAAAGGTGTCGATAAAAATTCTAAATCAATCTCTTTACAATATCTTGATAATTCTGCATATTCCGCTTCTCCAAACTGATCAAATTTCATAAAAAGTTCGTGCTGTGATGTTGTTGGCTCTTCCTTTAAATCCCAATATGCCGGTGAATATTTTGATGCAATCTTATCTGCTTTATATGTTTGAAATTTAACTGCATCTGTTCCTGCCTTTTTGGCTTCAAAGCACATTAGTTTGGCGGCATCCATTAATGATATATTCCGTTCCTTTGCAATGTCATAATAATTGACACCAATTTCAGCAATTAAGTAGTATCCTTGTTGTTCAATCTTTTTAAACATAATCTCCTCCTAAAATAAGTTTAAGTACCTTTTTTTGTCCGTTACTATAATCTTTACTCAATTGTAGTTCACGCATTTCACGTCTGACCATTGGCGTATGAATCAACCACTCTATAGTATTTTTAATAGTATCTTTTTCAATCTGATCGCCGACTCCAAGATTAATAAATCCATTTGTCATAGATGCAAAAATATGCTCTGTCTCACGCTTGTTTTGTGCAAGAACAATTGTGGGTACTCCCATATACGCTAACTCATAAATAGTACGCCCTTGAGATGTTATTGCAAGATCCGCCTTTTGCAAATACCTGCTTACTAATTTTACATCATTGTGTATATAAATATGATGCTCCAGATCATCTGATATCTGATTCTTATAGCGATAACCGAATCCTGTTATAATATGAAATTCAATTTGAGGAAACATTTCAGAAATCTCTTGAAATATCTCATATGTTTTACCTGTTAAATTACTCGGGTCACTTCCACCAAATAGTATTACAATGTTTTTGACTTCATCATTAAATTTTTTAGGTACGACTTCAAAAAATTCATCTCTGATAAAAAAATACTCAAATCCTGTATAATGATTGGGTTTTTTATCATCTTCATATACCGCATTAATTACACAGTCCGCATATTCTGCTCCCTCACCCATATCCTCAAAATTAACGATTCTATCTACATATTTTCTTAGCTCCAACATATATGACTTCTCAGTATTCAAAATGTCATTAACTACAATGTCAGGCTTATACTCTCGGACAATTTCATACATATCACTTTCATCTTCTATTTGCTTCATTGGGAAAAAAGATGCTTTTATTTTTTCGCCTCCCAAAACTGCATTTTTCCTAGTAACAAATAGAATATCGTGACCTGTCAGGTGGTATGCTATCGAAAGACAACGATATATATGCCCCATTCCTAGACATTCTTCGCCATCTGTTCGCAAGATAATACGCTTTGATGAAAGAAGCGCCTCGCAAACAATCCAATCAAAATCCGTGTCAATATCTACTGCTTCTTTATTGTCTACTTCATATACTGCTATCTTATCTCCAAAACGAGTGGATTCTGATACAAATTCTCTTCTTGTCATAAGGAACCCGCCCGTTTCCCTATAATCTGCTGGCAGTTGCTGCCTGTTTAGACGTTTAACATAATTAGGAACTATCGTCTCTTGCTGCTTCTTCCATGATAAATGCGGTGAATTTGTCACACTAATAAGTGTGTCCTGATCTTCCCTTTCTAAAAACAAATCCAAGGCATCTTTAACGGTTTCATATTTTAATGTCGGTGACGTTGCTTGCATTGTAACAACAATATCATATTTTACTTGCTGTCTAGCCTCCATCTCTATAGTAGTGTGATGGATTACTGGGTCTAACGTAATATCATCTCCTGCCAATGAGGCTGGGCGCATTACAACTTCCACTCCATATCCAGAAACCACCTCCGCAATTTCCAAATCATCTGTATCAACTGCCACATCTGCTTTATATTTTGATTTTATCCTTAATGCTATATCTATGGCAAAAGAAATCAATGGTTTTCCTGCCATAAGCCTCAGATTCTTACGTGGTATGCCTTTCGATTGTCCTCTTGCTGGTATCACAATAAGTATCTTCCTCTGTATCATTTACAACCCCTCTCTTTCATAACATTTTTTCGTATTTCTTCTTCCACAATTTCCACCACCAGTCTATCTTTTGTATCTGGTATATTGCTGTCCACATACGCATCCAAATATGCCTTTCTTCGCACTGAATTCACTTTAGCTACATATTTCCATGGTTCATCCTTCATTGCCTTATTATCCCAGTCAAATGGGCGTATTCCTAACATCTCGCAGGTAGGCTCTCCCCATTCTCTCCAAGTTATTGTTGTCCTAAAATGACTATCACCCACCAGAAGAATTTCCTTATCCCACAACAAAGTTAAACTGAGTGAAGTCGAAATACTCATCATTACAAATTCCGCATTTTTCACCAATTCTGCTGTTCTTCCAAAATGAAATTCTCTGTTATCATACATATCTTTATCATAAATCGTATGTGGATGTCCCGCTATAATAACAGGCATATCAAAATGTCTCTCCATCTTTTCAAAAAGACCCTTAAGCTGTCGAAAATAAATCTCCCGTCTATTATACATATCAAGGTTATCTTTTGCCAACGTACTCTTAATAACAGACTGTCCGCCAATAAATCCCCACCCACTATCTATCCATAAAATATATTTTCTGTTAGATTCAACCTTCATTCTCTCTACCTCAACATATCGGTCATAATCTAAACTATGAATATATATTTTTTTACATCCATCCATATATACCGGATATACTTGGTTAGCTTCCTTTGTTGCTTCGACAACAAATAGAGGCGGAAATGATTTTGGCGTAAGTATTCTATCCACCTGATTCTTCATTTTACAGTATAGCTCATGAACTCCAAATACAAGTGTTTTAAAAAATCTTTTTTCTTTATAAACTTTGCTCCATTTCCTTATAAACGAAGTTTCCCCCTGTGGGTAAACCCATCGTACTGCTCCCAGGCTTCCGTATAAAATATATTTGCATTTATTTCTTGCCAAAACATTTAAGTCTTTTACTGTTAATATAGTAAATATAATAAATAGGCTATCCCTGTTTTTCTTTGCCCAAACTTTATATTGCTTTCTTCCCAGTTCATAAAGCATCTCACCGGAATACATTTTAGATGTATATTCATATTCTGGCGTTTCGTTAGTATGGATACTCCATATTTCACATATATATCCTTTCCGCCTAAAATACGATACTCCAAATCTATCCAAATCTCGTTCTGTAAATCTAGACTTGGAAGTCCATAAAAAAATAATTTTGAGTCTCTTATTTACCATCTCATTATCTAGCAAAACAAATCCCTCCTGCTAAAACTGCATCTATAGCTATCTTCGAATCATCACCGCTCTAACCGGACTACCATCCGCCCCCGCTAATTTCAAAGGTAAACAATACAGCATGTATTCTCCTTCTTCTACATTTCTCAAATCTAACGTCTCCAAAACCGGAATCCCAGCCCCTAATATAATTTCATGAACACTTTTACCCTGTTCTCTCATTGCTCTGGGCCGCTCAATTGTCATATAGTCAATTCCTATCATACGGACTCCTTGAGCGACCAGATATTGTGCCCCCTCATAATCCAAAGTAACATAGGACTCTAACACATTACTCCCATCAAACACATTGCTATTGCTTGTCCGAAAAATAATGATGTCATTCTTTCCAATCTCATACTTTTTCAAACACTCCTCAGTGATTACTGTTTCTTTTATACACAACACCTTTGCTTTCCCATTTATCCGTTCCAACGGAAGTTCATCAATTGTCATCCCATTCTGTATAAAATGAGACGGCGCATCCAGATGCGTTCCTGTATGTGTTCCCATTGCGATTTCCGATACGTTACACGAATCACCGCCTTGTAAATCAGAAACCTTACGACAACAATACTGCGGATTATTAGGATAAATTGCCATACCGTCAAAATACGGAAATGATATATCAATAAACTCTCTATCAATCATCTTGCTTCTCCTGTTGATCTTTCTCATACATTTCATTTAAACACTCAATCAATCCCTGACCGATATCACGATAGCAGTTGTTTGTAAGTTTATAGCTATATTTGGGTGTAAAATTATATGGCGTCATATGATAATGCAACTCTGAACTATGATTCCGATATTCAACTGCAATCGGTTTATTCATAATTTCTCGAATCATTTCAATCATATCACGGACTCTTATTCCTTCATGTCCTGTTAATACAATATACTTATTCTTATACTCTTCTTCCAAAATCTTGACACTCAGCTCTGCCGCATCTTTTACATGGATGTATTCTCTTAGTTCTTCTCCTGTGCCAGCATATACAATCTTATTCTGATGTAAGGCGCCATCCAATAAATTATAAACGCCATTAGCTCTCGTTGTCCTGGTGCCATATAAAGATCCATATCGAAGAATCGTAAACTCCAATCCATACTTCCTGCTATACTCTTCTATATACAATTCTGCCGCCTGTTTACTGCAACGATAAAATCCTCCCTTTTCACTATGTACATAAAAAGAACTTGCATAAATAAATCGCTTTACTCCTTTTGTAAGACAAGCTTCTATCAAAATGCAAGTCCCCTTAATATTCAACTCAATGGTATCCAATGGTCTTGTAGATGCATCATCTAAATCCGCAATCCCTGCAAAATCAAAAACATAATCCGCACCATTCATGACCTCCTCTACTTGCGCACTGTCACAAATATCTCCCACGACCATGGTCTGTTTCTTGTTCATATACGCAGAGGACTTCCTGTCAAAAATAATAACCTCATAGCCACTTTCAGTTAATGCATCTGCCACATGACTTCCAAGAAATCCGGATCCTCCAAATACTACCGCTTTCATCTATTTATCCTCATAATATTATAATGCTTGTATCATTGCCACAATCTGACGCAAATCATCGACCTTATTGGCAACGTCACGAAAAGCTTCAACATTTTCAGGCGTATTTCTGCCTACAAAATGTAAATTATTTCGATTAGCCGCCTTCAAATCCGTTTCGGCATCACCAACAAAGATTACTTCTTCTGGAGAATAATGATTCATTTTCAAAATATTCGCTGCAATGTCCTCTTTTTTACCAGGCGTCCCATAGACTCCTTTAAAAAACTTTGCCAAATCACGTCCTTCAAGAATCTGTCTGATTTCTTCCTCCGGCGTTCCTGTCGCAATATAAAAATCGTATTTTAGATAGCACTGCTCCAAGAATTCCCTCGCCCCTGGCACATAATCGCAGTGCATGACTTTTTCATAGACAATATCGGAGAACTTATCTGCCAGAACCTTCTCTTTATCATCACTATAAGTCTCATGTAAAATTTCTTCTATAAAATATCGAAACTTCACATGCCTAGATATTCCCATGTGCGACATATGATACTGCACAAATTCTTCAGCCTGCTCTCTGGGATAATCCCTTACTACTTCAGCAAACGCATTCGTCTTAATAGACGCTGATTCTAAAATAACTCCATCAAAGTCAAAAATAATCGCTTTTATCATCACTTCAACCCTAATCCTTCAAATAAATTCTGTACCGCTTCCATTTCCATGACAGCTCTTCCCTCTTTAGCACTCGATGAAATATGCGGTGTCAAAATAACATTGTCCAATCCGCTTAACTCTCCCCGATAGGGTTCCTCCGCAAATACATCCAACGCCGCACCCTGAATGCGTTTTTCCTTCAATGCACGATATAACGCTTTCTCATCAATAAATCTTCCTCTTGATGTATTGACCAGATATGCATCCTTTTTCATATGGCAAATATCTTCTTCGCCAATGATATAACCCCCCTCTTCACAAGCAGAGCTATGTATGCTTATGACGTCAGCCCATTTCAAAAGTTCCTCTTTGCACATAAAGGAATATGGTAATTCTTTTTGTTCTATATCTGTATACGCAATCTGTACCTCAAAGCCCTGCAATAAAGATGCCACCTTCTGTCCAATACGGCCCATACCTATGATACCGATTTTTTTATTCTGCAGCATGCACCCTGACATTTTATTCCATTGTCCCGCCTTTAGCTGCGCATTCATATTGGACACATTTTTGAGTAAATCCAGCATGATTGTGACTGTCAATTCTGCTACCGATCCTACCGGTGCATTGGGAGTATTATAAACCTTAATTCCCAATTCTTTACATGCTTTCAAATCTACGCTATCCATGCCGACACCGCAACGGGAAATCACTTTAATGTTGGGTCGTTGCAACAGTGCTTCCCTTGTGATGCTTTCCACCCCAGCTATAACGCCGTCAACATCAGCTGAAAGGTCAACAAACTCCTCCGTTGTCAGCTTCCTTCCGTATGGATTCAAAGCCACTTCACATTTTTCCTTACACAAATCTAAAGACTCACTGACCGCTTTTCCAAATGAACTGGTTGTAATTAAAATTTTCACTGTCTGACTCTCCCATCTCGATGTAAATATACAATCATACCTAATTTAATCAAATAAACCAATATCTTCTCTATGTTCAAAGGTAGGATACTTCTTTCTATTAGATACTACTTTTGCAGGATTTCCTATTACAATTGAATACTCTGGTATATTGCCTTTTACAACTGCTCCGGCACCAATAACGCTCCCTTTTCCAATATGTGCTCCTGATAAAATGGCAGCGCCTCTGCCAATCCAAACATTATCTTCAATTACAATAGAATATACCTGTCCATTATACTCTATCCTTTTTGCACAATGCCCCCGTTCTTGAAATGGCAATTCTGAATAAGAATAGTCATGATTGCCGGCTCTTATAAAAACATCTCTTGCCGCTAATAAGTAATTTCCTATATAAATACCATAACTGTCATTGGCATCTATCGTACAATAATCGCCTAAATTTACCCCCCCCCCCTATATGCAGATTCGAACCAGCGTAAATCTGCACAGTGGAGGGAATATGCAATGTATCAAAATCGACATATACTCCGTTTGCAATCAAGTATTTTTTTAATTTCTCGGTATAACACTTATCTTTTAATTTATGATATCTCCTCTTTACAAAAAAATAAATTTTATCAAGTAGCATAATTCTTGTTCCACCTCAGTCGCTGGCTATTCCTCCCAAGCCAAATATCTGTCTGCTACTGTGGTATCCCGCTTTAACATCAATCCTAAAAATCCTTCATAGTCCTTCTTTCTCCATATCCTCCTTAACCACCTGGAAAGAAGTGGAATATTCTCTGGGTATTGTAAATAGATTTCCTTTTCAAGCAATCTCCAACCGCCATGCAAAGCTATTTTCTCCCAATCCAGCGGACAAAGTTCAAAAATATGCTCTTGTTCTGCTGTAATATCTTTCCCACCGCCCCAGCTATAATGTAGGGCAACACGGCTTTTCCTCAGATAAGGAACCGTAACTACCATATACTCACCTTTATTAGCTTTCGCTAATCTATGCCAAAACAATGCAGGATTGTGTAAATGTTCTACCATCTCATAACTTAAGTAGCAGTCTACCTTTGTCTCCGGTTCATATTCTTCTGCCCGGCACAAGATAGCATTTCCACCGTTCCGATTAATTTTATCTACTGCCACAGGATCCAAATTAACGCTCACACCATTAATTTGCACCCCCCCCCCGGTCTCTCCGGCCATTAACAAGCCAATCTTTTTCAAATGTGTACCTGCTGAATCCCCAATATCAACCAAGTTTAGGACTTTACCATTTATATATTTACGAAGCATTCTAGCTGTAAAAAGCGTCTGAAAACAATGCTGATTATTTAGCTTATACCACCTATACGGATTCATTCTTCCATTTTCCGTATACTGCCGTGACAAATCAATATCCAAGCTTTCAAATTCCTTGATTACACTTTCATAATTATTTTTCCGATATACCTTCTTCAAAGACCAAAGCATCCAATTATCTACTGTCATTTCTTCTCCTTGTACATTCTCAAAATATTTTAAAAACCCTACAGGAAATCCCCGCCATCCACAGTTATCACCTGTCCCGATATGAACCCGGCACCCTCCGAAAGCATATAAAGGACACAGCTTGCCATCTCTTCTTTCCTACCGCCTCGTTTTAACGGTATCATCTCAACTCTTGCTTCTACATCTTTCTCAGAGAGTTTTTTCCTCTCTCGATTAAATTTTGTATCAAAAAACCCCGGCGCTATAGCATTGACTAATATCCCCTCCGCTGCTAAATCCCTTGCGAGCCTTTTCATTCCACACTCCAGCGCCGCTTTCGCCATGCCATACCCTATTGTCGTGCTTCCACCACCTCTTCTTACCGAAGCTGTGCTGATAAACAAAATTCTGCCCCCCCCCCTTCACTTTTTTGTTCATATATTTTTGCGCATATTTTGCTAAAAGCAGCGGATATACGGCATTATATCGATATTCATTTTCCAGTTGCTGCGCCTCTATCTCCTTCCAATGACATGTGGCTGAAATATCTCCCAAAAAAATAACAATTCCATCAATACCGCCTGCCCAGCTCACATAATCGTCTATAATTGCTTTACACCCTTCCTCGTCATGTATTGTACATTGTATTAGTTTGACATTCTCTCTATCTTCATACTTTTCTACCGCTTTTTTATTGGAAGAATAATGCAATCCAATTTTACTTCCCTGATCAATAAGTGTCGGCAACACCTCCGACGACAAATCGCTGCTTGCCCCAATAATCAATACCTTATCCATCTCGTCATCCTATACTTTCCAATTTATTTTTATTAGTTTAGCACTTCTGCATATACTGCTCCATGAATTCAGAAAAAGAAATCATATGCTCCATTGGAAGTAAGCCTATGCGTACCCACTTATTAAGTTCTTCCTCACTAAATGGACGCCTCAACAAATATTTCTTTTCCCTAGCACATGCTCTGAAATCATCTAGACAGACTTTATCACCTAATTTGGCCGTTACAAAATGCGTTCTGCTGTCAGATGTCTCTATATCCATTTTCCGTAACTGTCCTTTGAAATATTCTCTTACTTGATTCACCTCTGCAACATAGGCCGGAATCATGTTTGAATTTCTCAATAATACCCTCGCCGCAATTACTGAAACCTGTGTCAATTGATGCATCGGTTTCACCTTGAATAAATCTTGGATGTTTTCTTTTACAGAAACGGCATATCCCACCCGAAGTCCCGCAAGTCCCCAAGCTTTCGACATTGTTCTCACAATAATCAAGTTAGGATATTTTGTGATAAACGGCAATACACTCTCATTAATATAATCGATATACGCCTCATCAACCACAATCAGTGCATTTACACTTTCTGCCGCTTGGATTACCTGTTCAATCTCTATAGCAGTATAACTATTTCCGATAAATCCACTTGGATTCTCAATAATGACTAATTTAGGGGACTCTTTCTTTATCTGCGCACAATACTCATCTAAGTCGAATTTTAGATTTTGATCATATCGTTGTTGCAGTGTTTTAGCCTGATACATATTGGCATATACACCATACATTGCATAGGACGGCCGGGGCATCAATACTTTGTCATCCTTTTGTATATAGGTCTCAAAGATTGACTTAATTACCAAATCGGACCCCGTATGAAAAATCAGTTCATCCGTGCTTATCCCAAGATATTCTGCCATTTCATTATATAAACTGTCAATCTCCGGATAATTGGTTAATACCTCGCTGGTAATATTTTGTTTAATTTCGTCCACAATTGTTTGTGGAAAGGGCCATGTCCGTTCATTCCGGTCCATTCGAAACATTCCTGTTCTTTCTTCCGGCTTGTCTTTAATTCGCACCAACTGATTAATTGCCGGCTTAACCCAAACTCTCTCTTTCATTTTCCTAATCCTTTACTATCTGTGCCGTTCTCCAAGGGCACCCATTGCAGTCAAGCACTTCGTGGGACTTTCCTTGCTGATGCAGATTCCGCACCTGCGTCAGTCTTTCATCATGCCAACAATCATATATGCTTCTCGACGAAGCATTTCCAAGATCAAATCCTCTTAAATCATCATTATTGCATCCAAATACTGTTCCATCCCACTCAATCGTCAATCTCTGCCACAACTGTGGACATGCCCAATTACCCCGCAGGTCTTCGTTGCGAACAGATTCATCCTTATAATCAACCATCGCTATCTCATCAGCATACTTGTCCCATTTCTTAAGATAGGCGTTTGCATCTGTATCAGGAAATTTAACTGTCTGAATACGGATTTTAGGATATGATACTCCATACTCCTTCCTTAGGCGAATCAGCGTTTCCAAATTCTCAACCAGTTTTTCAAAACTTGCACCAATCCTGACGCTTTCATAAGTTTCCTTCTTGCTTCCATCAATGGAAATAGAAATTCTATCTAATCCCGCCTCAATCAGCTTACGACAGGTTTCTTCATTAAGGAACATAGCATTCGTATTAAAATAAACATCCAAAACCCCTCGTTCCTTTGCATATTTTACCATATCTGGTACCTGCGGATTGATGAGCGGTTCTCCCCTGTAACTTAATTTTAATCCCCAAAGTTTATGTTCTTCATCGAACTGATCAATAATATGCTTAAACAATTCAAAATCCAGATTCCCAAGCTGTCCCGGTTTTAGCAACGGTAGTTTATCGCAAAACGTACATCTTAAATTACAGCGGCTTGATGCTTCTATGTCAAGATGCAATGGCATATCCCTGAGGATAAACTCTTTCGGATACTGATTCCAACATGACCTATAATGTAAATACTCTTCCGAGGCATTATCAGGTATATTATTTCCTTTCAAAGAGGTAAAATTAGAATTTGGTTTTACTACAATATTTTCCATTGATTTCTCCATATCCTTTATTTGTTCAACTGGCCCGCATCTCACATGAACAAATCAGCCGGCCCTCTGAAGTCCAAGATTTGCCCCCCCCCCCGCTGTTTTTTCTATATTTTTGTGAAGAGCAAACACGGTAAAGCACAGCCGCTCATATTCTATCACTGCCGTATCAGAGGGTCTTCCCCAATAGCCATAAGCTTTAATCACATCCGCCTGATGGTCGAAAGCACAGAATTTCTTTATAATTTCTTTCCAATTATAAACAACATAGTTGGCAATTTCTGTTGCGTTATCCTTGCCTTGTTCAAACGCAATATACTGATATCCTTCTGCTATATTGTTGATTGTTCTACCATTTGTCAGCCTGAGGGATATGATCATATACCCTCCCGGCTTCAGTTTGTCCCAACATAAATTCAGCATCCTGTCAGTCTCTACATTCCAGTCAACGCAACTTAAGGATATCACAATATCATACAGCCGCTGTTGATCGAATTGTGCAATATCCCCACATATAAAATCATGTGGAATTTTTAGAGTACTGTTTGTCTGCGCATACGAGATTTCTTCTTCATTAATGTCAACCCCACAATAATAAGCTATATTGCTATATTTCGTTTCTAATGCTTCTCCCAATCCGCCGCAAGCGCAGCCGGCATCTAATATATCAACTTTTTTTGAGGCACTCTCTTCCATCACCTTCTCAAAAATATATTGTTCAGATGGGTAAAAGTCCTCCCACGACCTTCTGTTCTTAGCATAATAAGCTGCTAAATTAGATGTATCATACTTGATATTCATGCTGTTATCTGCCTCCGTATTCTGATCAATATGGCAACTTCCCCTCAGCAAATCCATGCATCTTCAACCACGTCTCCGCTAAAGGCATCTGCCACTCATAATCCACATCTACCCCGCCCCACTGTTTAATAGGATATATCTTCTGTCCCATCCACCGTTGCGGCAAGATTCCATAACTTAAATCATCCAGACAATGAGGTCTGACCACAGACAGGCACACATCGGCAAAGTAAGTATCTCCCTGCTCGTCTCTGTCACAACTAATCTGCATATCATCCGGATAGCACTCAAACGGAACGAACGGATGCAATAATCCGTCTTCTCCAATTCTTCTTGCACGAACAGTCGAATACATATTATATTTTGAAACCGTCACTGCCGAGTCATAATCAGGATTTTCTCTTAAAACTCTAATCCCCTCTTCAATCTGTTCCGGTAATACGCAAGGCGCATTGCAATGTAATAATACCATAAACTCTATGTCTTGTCCCGTCAATTCCTTGATATATTGATATCCATGTACAAAAGCATCTTCGCCATGAGCCTCTTTTGTACATAAGTACGCCGGTCTTTCAATAATCTTTGCTCCGTTCTTCTTCCCAATCTCCATAATCTCCGGCGAATCTGTCGAAATGTATGTTTCGTCAACACTCTTCGTATTAAGCGCCGCCAACAGCGGATATTCCATAAAGGGACGTCCTAACACCGAATATGTATTCTTACCCGGAAATCCTACACTTCCCTGTCTTCCAATCAATAATGCTGCTATCATCTTTCTTCCTCCTTTTTAATCCCACATGCGGTTAATTGTTTCTTCATTAATCGGCTCCAAAATTTCTGTCGTGTCTAAAGTTGCTGTGAATCCACGTCCTTCTCCCATGCCAAAATCCAATGCCTCAAACAGTTCTTCTTCATTATACACTATTTTGTATAGTTTTTCATCAATTTCATCCGGAATGGCGGTAGATCTCAGTTTTCCCCTTGGACATAGATTTACTAAAAACACACCTTGGGACAAAATCTCCAAGGAAGCGGTCGAACACGATAAAAGTGCACAATCTATGCCCTGTACACATTCTACCAAATCTCCCTCCACATATTGAGGTGAAAAACATAAGTTTTCATTTAGATAATAATCGGCCGTTTTGCCTTTAAAAGCCGGATGATTTTTTACACTGATATAGTAATCTGCTTCTGAATGTAGCTTTATATACTTGTTTAGAATATGAAGTATATCAGCTGCCGCTTCTTTAAAATACGGTAATACCACAAGAATCTTCTTATTTGAACTCGCCGTTACATTAACATCCTTATGCGCATATACATAACTATTTCGTAAAATAGGAACCCTGATTAAAGAAAGTTCTTTGCAAAATTGTCTGGCCTGTTTCTCATATATCGCACCGGGAACTGTCATTTTCAATGGTGCCGCCTTCTGTTTATACTGCTCTTTGGAAATATATTCGCCTAGCGAAAGTTCAAAATATGGAAATCCTATATAGCCAACACACTTAACCTTGGGATAATATTTCCGAAACGCTTTTTGCATCATAATTTCACTTGGTCTTCCTTCGTACCATGAAATCAGACATTCTATCTTAATTTCAGACTTACTTAAGTGCTTAATAAATTGATAATTCAATACTCCTTTCAGAGATGGAGCACATGCACATCCCCTCAATAAGGACTCTTTAATTAGTGGCGTTACATCATTATCTCTATACTTATATCTCCGAAAAGATAGCTGAACACAAAAAAGGAAATACCTTAATACTTCGAGAAAGTCGCTTAATTTCAAAAAATCATGCTTTAATAAAAACTTATAGTCTGTTGAAGTTCTCACACCTTTCATAAACTCCATCCAACTGGTTGAAGTGTTTCTCATGAGAGAGGGAAGAAAGTAAATGTTATGCTCTGTATACTTTTGTATACCACTAAAATATCTGTCTTTATATCTTCCGCTTTCAAAACTGGAACTCAAAACAGGAGTGTCTATTAAAGTAATAGCATCCTTCATACCATATTTTTTTCTTCTCCCATATTTCCTTATTTGACAAAACTCCTTAAATTCCGTTTTTAAACTCCGGAGCATACCAATCGTAATTGCATATAGTCGAAAGCCTTTTGCATGGTATTCCAATGTGATTCCTTTGCTTGCTAATTCCTGCTTATAGTTGATAAGCAAAGTATCACGTAAAGCTTTGTTTGCAAGAATTATGCGGTCAATTTCACCATTATGAATGACCCGCCCGCATAAATCCAAATAACATATATTCTGAAATGTTTCATCTAAATAAATGTTGCGGCTCGAAAAAGGTAACGCCCACCATAAATGGTTGGAACCATACCTTCTACTATATTTATCTACAAATTCCGTATATTCTTTTTTACAATTCGCTGCAATTTCATTTAGCTTCCTTGTATATTCGGCATCCAGCTGAGTTAAATCCAATGTTCTCTTCAAAATCAAAGCAAAACCTTTCCCAAATGCGTCCGAAGCTTTTCCCTTTCCTTATCCAGTTCCAAAGAATCTAGCGTAACAGGTTTCCGATAAATGTTTTCATACTTTTCACCCATAACACGTTTAAACAGATTAGCTCTGGGCGTGCTCCCCATAAACATGGCTGGAATTCCTTGAGCCAATGCTCCAACACAGGTATGGACGCGATCAGAAAAAACAGCTTCCGCATTTGCATATATATTCAAATAGTCTTCTGGTGTATCTGAAAGATATATATTAGTTCCATAATATTTTTTACGTGGCGGTTCAAAACAGGTATTTTTGGTTCTGATAATATTTAAGCCGTTAAATGCATGTTCTGCGTATCCTCTGGTCTTAAATACCCTTTTACTGATAGGATCCCACACTCTGGCAGTTCCTTTCCAGGTTTTACCCTGAAACTCGCACCCCCCCCCTTCAAATTCAACAAAAGAAGGCTCTCTATACTGCTCAAAATTAAACACAACATAGGGTTCCATATCTAATTCCCAGGATTGAAAGTATTCCGGAATATAAAACGCACAGCATATACCATTATAACTATGTTCAAACAAATCCCTGTAGCTTTCATATGTTTCAGAATCTCTTGAAAAAAGGGCATACAAATGAAATTTACTTAAGAGTTTTCTCACCTCTTCAACTTCTTCGTTCGTATATTGATTCCCACCAGCGCTTAAACAGATTACTTTGGTTCCCATCATTTCCGCCTTTTCTAAAACAGGGCCCCATTCTCTCACATATTGCTTACCCATCATCGGCCCGCTCCAAATAATATAATCCATGTCTGTAAAATGTTCACATGGATCAAAGTGACTTGCACTTGTAGAATTATATCTACTCCATGCATACACCTGCTTATCGGAGGTCTCATATAAATTGATTTTTTGAGGCAAACTCTTCAATACATGTCGAATCCCCAAATTATAGAAGGCATTTCCAATATTGGTACTTGAATATCCACCCACATGCAAAACATTTAGTTCTTTCATCCGTAGCATCTCCTACTATTTTTATTATCTCAATGGTCATAATCACAAATTTTGAGCACACTCTGCTCCACATTCCTGTAATCCACCATCGAAGCATACCAGCATTTATTATAATTTATAATACATTTTATCACAAATTTTAATCCTGCCGGACTACACAGCCACTTCTTATCTTTATATTCACTTCTTAAATAGTAGCCAAGTAACGCCCAATTATGTTTCTGTTGTATCAGTTCTCCACGCAAAATATATCGACAGCACTGCTGATCTTCCTCATTCTCCTTCTTCAACAAACACATATCCCGGTAAGCTTCATATGCCTCATGTAACATTCTGTAGTCATTCTTTCCATTCAAATCGCGGCATATTAACTTTTTCAAAATGATTTTATGTTCCTCTGACAACGGCAACGAATCTATATACAGACATCTTGCCAGGTCAAATTCATCTGTCCTCATTCTTCTGGACCGGTAATTGGTGGCCTGTTGTTCGTGGACCCGGTATGTTACGAGCGTTTCCTCTAAGCACGCCAGATCACCGCATCGGCTGATACGTGTCAGCATATGGTAATCCTGCACATAATGAAAAATTTCATAGCGCAAATGATGTTGCTCCAAAATTTCCCTGCGTACCATAAAGGACGAGTGCGCTATGCTTCCATTTTCAAATAACAGTTCAAATCGAATCTGGTTTCCCGTCCTCACCGGAGAAACTGGCTGCTCACATATCACGCCGTCCTTTCTTTTCTCAATACGCGTTCCGACCAAAACCACATTATCATGTGCTTCCAAATACTCTACTTCTTTCTGCAGCCTTGCCGGGTGTGCAACATCGTCACTGTCTAGCATTGCAATATATTTTCCTTTTGCAATTTCTAATCCCTGGTTGAGACCATACATAACACCTCTGTTAATGTCCCCCCGTAAAAGTGTAATTCTGTCATCTTCATAACTCCTTATAACTGTTACTGTATTATCTTTACATCCGTCATCATATATAATCAGCTCGAAATCTTTAAACGTCTGATTGAGAATGCTCTCTATTGCTTCTCCAATATATTTCTCAGCATTATAGGCTGGTATAACGACTGAAACCAAGGGCTGTTTTTTATCCATAGTCATCTCCTCTTAATTAAAAACGAAAATGTTGAAACAAACATCTACCAACATTTTCATATTATAATCTCTTTACAATCATTCCTATCACTCTTCTTCTAATCCCTGCAAGCGGCTTCCCCCTCTGCCTCTTTACCTTTCCAGAGTCTAATCCAATCTTTTTGCTCTTCTCGCTAACCATAAGGCAAGTATGAAACGGTATGTCTGCCCCTTCCGGGTAACAAAATGAAGGCGTCAGTAAACGATAATTTGTATGATCAATTATATAACGGTTGAGCTGGGATTCATCATGCCATACTGCAATAACCCCCCGTTCATAGTCATCCTGAATTCTCCGTTCCAGTTCCCCGATTAATCTCATATATGGTTTTGCCTTACCGCCATTAACCCCGCCACACACATAAACTTGTCCCTCCCGATAAGAAATATAAGCCTTAGATTTCTTACGCCTTTCATACGGAAATTCATAGTTCCTCTTATCATAATATCCAGGATGTTGTACAACTAGTAAATCATGATCAGCTGGCAGAAACATCTCGCGGGTAATCTCTCTCTTGCAAATGACATTGGCATTCATAAAGAAAACATAGTCATAGTTCTCTAACTGTTCTAAAATTTTTGAAAATACCTTAAAGCGGAATAAGGTATTTCCAGGCCAGCCTAAATTCTCCTGATAGATACGGTGAATCTTGTCAGTATCTTTCTCACCATAAATGGATTCGCTGTCCGTAAACACAAAATATTCCTTTATATCTTGGCGCAGAAAATACAATTCAAAACTGCAATAAAAATCTTCCCAAAACGCAACGTATTCACCTGTGCATATATACAATATTGCAATTTTCATCTTCTATCCTAATCCTTATTTATGTGTACGAAAGATTTTCAAGGAATTACTTTTATTCATCATACTTCTTTGTGAATGCATTTGTAAATATAAAAATCTTTTCCAAAGAAAACGCCATTTTCACACGAATCATATTTACAAAGTCCAGATACAAAGTCTTAGATGAAACAATACATACTATATCTTTCACAGAGATATCCTTCGCCGAGCATTTTTCCAATGCTATCCTCACACTTCTTGTCGCTCTGTAGTATCGCGTCGCTGCTTGTATTTCCCTCTTTCTACTTTCTATAGTACTTTGTATTTCCTCTAAAGGCAAACATCTATTCTGCTTATATTGCCGACGAAGAATATCCTTGACTACTCGTTGTCTCCCTTTGTTATTTTGTGATATGCCCTTCGTATTTTTCCTGTAATATAAGCAAGGCTCGTTCAAACATCCAAATTGATATCCTCGAAGCACTCCTCTGACTAAAAAATCATAATCCTCAATCGATTTAATATTTCGATAGCCTCCCAGTTCCCTATATACGCTCTGTTTCACAAACCAAGTCGGATGAGGTAGTCCGCCGCCCAAGCCAATGTATTTCTTAATGTACTGATCACAGACGGGCGATATAATATTTCCATACTTTTTTCCTGTCTCATCTATGTTGACTGTCTGTCCGCCAAGAATATCCACATCATGCCTGCATGTATACTCGTATTGTCGCTCCAGCCTGTCTGGAAAAGCAATATCGTCTGCATCCATCCGTGCAATAAGCTTTCCACTGCATAGCTGTAATCCTTTATTGAGACTGGCAATAAGTCCCATATTCTTTTCATTAATATGATAACGTATCCGCTCATCCGCTAGTCCATCTAAATATGATACAATATCCCTTCTATCCGGATGATCAATGATAATAATAAATTCTATATTGCGATATGTCTGTTCTGTAATAGACTTAACCGCTTGACATATATATTCCATTGGCTCGTTATACGCGCACATCAATACGCTAATCAATTCTTCTTTCATAATCGCCTTCCCTGCTAGCATCTAATCCATGTATCTGGTACAACATCCCGAGCTGGTGCATTCGTTAACCATATTGAGGGAGCCACAACAATTTTTGATTTAGCAGCATTCAGCCAAGCCCCCCACCAGCTAAAGCTACTGTTAGCGATAATATGATGCTTACAAAGACTCATAAGATATAAATCTATATATCCCTTATCTTCCGAATTATTCTCCACATATACAAACTCTTCCCCCCGGAATCTATCCTGCACATATGGCATATCGTTGGAAAACAGATAAAACTTTGCGTTTTCTACCCGTTGCTTTATATAATCTATTGCCTTTTTGTAATATTCTTCCGTACAAATACCCCCATACATTGGGTTTTCTAAGTAATCTCCTCTCCTGATATGGACGCTCACAGCCTTCTGGTCTTCTTTGATTTTTAGCTGCATTTGTCTGTTAACTAAGTCAAACTGAACAGTATCTGACAAAACAAACTCATTTCTCAAAATATCTTCTATGTCATAAAAATATTTTTCGCTCTGCCAGAACCCGTGGAAATATCCGTTGGTCATTTTCCATATTTCTTCTTTATAGCTAATATCTTTCTCCCGATAATATGTCTTCTTCCCAATGTGCTTTAACCATACGATGTCAAACCATCTATCTTCATTTCCAGACAGCTGAATCACATCAGCGCGGTCAGCCTCCCGTAAATCAATCCCAAATACAGATAACTGCAAAGGACGTGTTTCATATTTCTTCTGCCTATAATGATATAAATCAGCATAGGTGTCATACCCCATACTCTGAAATTTACGATATAGGGCATACTGAAACATCTGATTTCCCAAACCACCCTGAAACTTTACAATATGCATGAAATCTCCTCATTATGTTTATGGTTTCCCAACTCCGAATCGGGATACCATGTTTGTTATTACATAAAGCATAAAATATCTTTTCGCGATGACTAATTGCAAGAATACTCTGCTTTTCCCCTGATACTTTTTAACCTCAACCAGCTTTAATGCATTCTTAAAAATCTCATTTTCCCTCATACTGATTAAGTTACGCTTCACTTTTTTGTAACCACTTCCTTGATTTCTTCCGATTTCCTTTTTCATACAAAGTAAAATATGTGAAACAAACCTCTTTTCTATCTGTTCTTTGTATGGATAATCATAAATCCTGGCAATCTCAGTTAACTGTTTTCTTAACAACAAATATTTATGAAACATCTGCGAATCATATCTGCCGATCATAGATTCATCATTACGCATATAATGATACGGATGGTAATTATTCATGCAATAAATACTTTGTGCCGACAAAACAGCTGCAAAAGTAGTTAACTCGTCCTCTCCTAATGATATTTCATCACTTAGATTATCTACCACTTGCAAAAGCACTGTACGTCTGAATATTTTAGTATCCCTGGAAGCTAAAATCAATTCGGACTGCATCTGTCCATTATCAAAATAACTGGGAAGAATTAATTTTGCAATATCTTCTTTGGCGTATAGACCCTTCTTCAGCCGATTATCTGCATTCTCCACTATACCACTGGAATACTCGACTTTCATTCCATATAGAATGATATCCGCGTTGCTTTCATTAATCTTATTCACCAATGTTTCTGCCAAATCCAAATCCACATAATCATCAGAATCACAGAATGCGATGTATTCCTTGGATGCATTGCGGACACCACTTTTCCAAGCGTTCATCAATCCGCCGTTTTTCTGATGGATTACTTTGATACGTCCATCTTCTTTGGCTGCATCCTCACATAATATGCCTGTCCTGTCTGTTGAGCCGTCGTTAACTAAGACGATTTCTATCTGTTGATAGGTCTGATTGCGGATACTATTGATACATTTTTCAAAGGATTTTTCACAATTATAACAAGGCACTATTATACTAATCATTATCCATACCCCGCAGAAATCTTTCTAACCATCCCCTTACACTGTACTGCTCTAAAATTTCTTTGCCGATAGGCTGAAACTCACTGCGAATAAAGTTAGCAAGAAGCTCTTCATCATCCTCTCCCCAAATAAAAATATTTTCTTTTGAATAAAAGGGAAGTTGCTTAACCTTTACATTATTCGTAATCACCTTCCTATGATTACATAGGGCATCGTACAGCCGTAATGTAAATCCGCTCTGTGCAGATACACAAAAATCTAATATTACTTTCCCTTTAAGTTCTTCGCGAATCATATCCTGAAAATCCAGATATTTTGCATACGCCCGCGAATTAAACCTCTGATACCACTTCTTTGCCACATAATACATGTGATAACTGATCTTTTGTCGCTCAAATAAATCAATTATCTTTTGCATTTCCATCATTCTTCCGAACTTGTCTCTTCCGACAAAAACAACGTCATAGCCTGCTTCAATCTGATCGGCCTTTATTTCATCATACCAACTTTTAAAAAACATCTGCGGATTGTACTTCATACAATAACGAAGGCTGTCTTCTTCATCATAACTCCATACCTCATACCCTAGTTTCTTTATGTCATCAGGATGCAGTTTTCCTTCTCTGTATGTGTTCCAATAATAAAATATCAATCGGTCCGCGTTACAATTTGTTTTCAACCAGCGTAAATATTGTAATGTTATTCCATCATCCAAAATAATAAGCGTTTTACTATACTTAAGTATTTTATGACTATACCATACTGTCTTCATGGGAATCTTCATTCTCGCCCACAAAAGCATCGACACAGCTAACAACCGGGACTTATTTACCCCTCTATATGCACAACATATACTACATTCATCCGCATGAGAATATTTTAATAGAGACTCTCTTGCAGTTCCTCCTGTTATGATACACGCCTTATTCATCCTACCCAGCTCATCTCCATTAAACTTTAGATTGGTATAGCGCACTCCACCCGCTCGTCGGCACAAAATCCGTACAATACTCTTCTTCTGTAACATTACTGCCTATCTGCACTTCTTCCGGCTCTTTATATATCAGTGCATATTTGTGAGGTTCAAACGCTCTTCTAATCATCGGCAGCATCCGGTAATCAAAGTTCATCACTCTTGTTGCCACATAATCTATCATAACCGGATTCATTCCTCCCAGCAAAACCCCTGCTTTCTTCGGCGTATTAGCAAGAGGCCCCTCACCCTCTCCCGCCACTACACCGTCAACCATACAAAGATATTTCCGTTGCGGCTCGTCATGCATTTTTCCTTCTCTATCTGCATAAAGAAGTATCCGGTTAATGTCCACGGCACAGCGCCATAAGGTATCATTTCCCTTCCATCCGCCTTCTCTGTATTCCTTTGGCGGATTAAGCGCGTACGTTTCTTCAAATGTCTTTCCACGCCAGATATACTTCTGTACAAATCTCTTTCCCCATGTCATAATCTGCCTTGACCACGGCTTCTCTATCGCTTTCAGAAATGTCCAGATGCGTTCTCGCAAATAAATTTTGAGATAAAATTTTTCAAATTCATCACTGTTTTGGTTCTTTACACCCCTCCGGTAATGTGCTATCCTCTCCTTTTCACCATTAATGCCGATCAGATTTTTCATGGCACATGTCAGTCCTGCCATCCGGTGTGTTTTCAACTTTGGAACATTAATAAAGACATCAGCTTGCAAAGCCTCACGTGGAAACAAATACGTATTATGCTGTTCATTATGATACCTGGAAATTGTTCCCCTCTTTACACCGCCCATTTCAAAATTATGATTGCTGTCTATTATTTCATACAGCATAGAATCCTGTCCTATGTCAATTTCCACATAGTCTTTCGGTGATCTTGAAGGGTTTGCTATCGTTTTCTCATATACCTGATCCTTATTATTAATCGTTAAATCTTTCCTGAAATCTATCAGTTCAATTTGATATCCTTTATCCTTGTAAAACTCCACCAGTTGTTGAACTTTAGAATAGTTTAGAATCGCGTTCCAATCAGATCCACGCATTGGAGCATCACCAATAATGATACGCGCATTTCCCCGTGATGCCAACAATACATAATCTATAATGGGTCTAATGACGGACAAATTGGTTATCATTGCCTGAACACCTTTTTCTCCCCAGATATGCGTCCCACGAACAAAATTAGGTTTAATCAGTACAGTATTTCCTTCTTTGACAAATTCCTTAAGCGGATTCCACATATCCGTACCATAATATTCCCCATCGAATCCCATCTGGTGAAGTGTCTCTCTCACTGCTCCATATATTTTATTCTCCTTATTATACTGCATCGTATAATTTAAACCTGCAAGCTCACGATACTCTTCAGGCGGATCATAAGGGAAATCCGGATAGGCCGCTTCTTCTATTTTCTGTACCCAAACATCGTATCTTTTCATGCATTCTCTCTTTTCAATTCAGAAAAAACATACAAATACTTCCCGCTCTTCAAATTAGGAATATCACTTGCCTTTGTCCATACAATTCTCACTGCATGTGACATTTCCATTCTGATTGCATTCTCTATTTTTATCCTCATCTTTTCAAACTCTTTTTCATCCAGCAATTTTACTTTAATCTCTATGTCTTCATAATCATGCTGTATGACCTGAAATTTTTCTATAAAGCCAGTGTTATACACAACCCCGATGAAATGAATAAAAAATTCTCCTGGTATTATCTTGCCGTCCCTTGTACGGATAACTGACATTTCTCGTCCTTCCAATCCCTTAATCAATGGCATTGGATGCTCCTTACAATCATGTTTCCACTCTACTTTACCCGCAATATCTCCAATCTCATATCGAATCAGCGGCATAATACGATTATTCAAAGTAGTAACATACACCTTTCCTCTTTGCCCCTCTACTACCGGATGCATAGAATCATCAAGTACTTCCACATAATGATTCCATACGGACAAATGAAGATTCACCTCTTCTTGACAGCTGCAAGCAATACCTCCTACTTCTCTGGAACCGTATCGATCAAATACTCTGCATCTAAAAACTTCTTCAATCACCTTTCTCATAGATGGATATAACGTTCCTGCACTGGTTACAATCCCTTTCGGAATATACATTTCATATGAATGACTCTTTACATAAAGGGCAAACTCATAGATTGCCTGTGCATATGCCTCTACCCACTCCGGTTTATATCGATTCCAAATTTTAACATACCTATTCATATCATCAACGGACATTCTAAAACTATTCAATTCTTTGCGTCCGTAAATTTTATTTCTAATGCGAAGAGACCAATTATCTTTTCCCCTCATCAAATCCTGTTCGGAACCCCACAGTCTTAACTCTCTGTCTCCCATATAATAATTTCCATAGGATTTGATAAATAATGTATTAGCAATATTCCATTCTTTATATTCTTTATCCTGCCATATTTCAACCGGCGTTCCTGTGGAACCTCCTGAATGATTCACATAGGTTCCTTTTATATTTGAATCATTGCTTCTTATCTTATCATAATTCTGCCTTATAATATTTTTGGTTAATTTAGGAATCCTATGATATGAATCCCAATTAATCCAGTCTCCCTCATTTACCACTCCGGCCTGACTCAATATATCATGATAATATGGTACATTTTTATATGCATCAATAAGACATCTTGCTAATTTTTCCTGCTGATATTCTCGAAGCGTATTCGGATTCATCGTGCTGAGTTTTACTATTTCCTTATACTTTGCCGGAATGCCACTGCCGCTAAGCGATAACCCTGTAAACAGCAACTCTTGTTTCCATTTTCCCACTGGTCAATTACTCCATTCCCTTAATATCTTTATACTTCTTGAAAAAGCTTGATATATTCTTCTGCTTTCTCCTGCCAGCTGAATTTAGTCCTTGCTAATGCCTCACTCTGCCTGCCCATATAAACGCGTCCTTGTTCATCATTACACATCTCTATCAGTGCATCTACAAACCGTTCAATTGGCACAATACGTCCATTCTCCGTCACCAATTCTTTACTGCCGCCGCACGGTGTCATAAGAATCGGAAGACCCATAGCCATTGCTTCTAGCACAACATTAGGCATCCCTTCTGATTCAGACGGAAGAATGAATAAATCTGCAGTACTATAATACCGATAAAGTTCCTCTTTATTCTTTTTACCCACAAAGGAAACATAAGAGCCCGCTTCAGACTCCGATGTGATTTTTTCCAATACCCCGCGATAAGGACCGTCGCCGACAATTGTAAGGGAAACTCGTCGTCCACACGCATCATTGATTCTTTTCATCTCCGGAATGATATATTGGAGTCCCTTACCTTGTATCAGTCTTGAAACAAATAAAACCCTAATCCTTTTATCTTTATTTGATGATTCTAATCTATCCCGCCTCTCATATTGCTTTTCCCGCGTGAAAAATCTACTGTCTACCCCATTGGGAATAATTTCAATCGGATACCTGTCCTCATATTGTAACGCCTTCTGCCTCAACACATCACTATTGGCAACCAATGCATCTGCGTTCTTCCAAATACTGCGTATGGCAGGAGACAAAATTTTGTAAACAAGAGAAAAGCGCTTTTGCGCGCCTGGTATATCTCCCCCGCCAAATCTGATCACATAAGGAATACCGTGCCTCTTTTTCAAATACATGCCAATCGGCCCACTTGGAATTCCAAAGAAAATCTGGCAGACATCAAATTTTTCCTTTTTAACCACGCGCATACTTTTTAGCCATGTACTACATAAAAAAGAAAACATCTCCAAGAAGGTACTCTTATCTTCCTTCTTTCGCAATGCCTTGACTCGAATAATATGGACCTTATTGTTCTCCTCTTCCGGCGGCAGCTCACTGAAACGTGCTGTCAAAATAGTAACTTTATGTCCGAGCGCTGCATAATTCTTCGCCAGATACAAACAGGCATTTGCACCGCCGCCGCCGATAGGAGGATATTCATGGGATACGATTAATATATTCATTCCTCTGTGTTCTCCACGACTTCTTTAATATTATAAGGCATATCCACATGCGTCCCAAAATACACTTTCATCATGATCTCACTCATTAAACCGAAAATAAACATCAGAACACCCATAATCATAAAAAATACAGTCAAAATAGGAGGTATAATATTACTGGACATCTTATAACCTAATATAAATAATATAATCGACCATATGCCGCATGCACCTCCCAGCAAGCAGAACAAAATACCAAATGCACCCAGAATATGCAACGGCCTGGACGCATATTTATTCCAAAACCAGACCGAAATCATGTCCACGAATCCCTTGATTGTCCTATGCCAGTTATATTTTGTCTTCCCAGACGTCCTGGCACGGTGATTAACTACGATCTCTCCTACCTTGAATCCCTTAATTTGCAAAATTGCCGGAATAAAGCGGTGCTGTTCCCCATATAAATTAATGCCTTTAAAGCACTCCCTGCGATATACCTTTAAAGAACAGCCACTGTCATGGATTCCATCATGGACAAGCAGATATCTTAATGCATTTGCCCCTCTAGAAATAAACCGCTTCATAAAGGTATCTTTCCGGTTCTTACGCCAACCCGAAACCACATCATATTGTGCTTCTAACAAATAATCCAAAATTCTCGGAATATCGGCTGGATCGTTTTGACCGTCACCGTCCAATGTAGCAATAAACTCCTTCGTGGCGGCTTTGATACCCGCATCCATAGCGGCCGTCTGCCCAAAGTTCCGACGAAACTGAATATACTTAAGCGGCTTCAGGGTACGACAAATCTGATCTGTCTCATCCGAGGACCCATCATTTATGAAAATAATTTCATAGTCATATCCCGCATTTTCACACATCTGCTTAATTTCCTGATGAAGCTTTGCTACATTTCCTTCTTCGTTATAAACCGGTACTACGATTGATACGCTGAGCATTCTTCCTATCCCCTTTGCATTACGTTTATTATACTCCAGTTTCTATTATAATAAAATAGAAATCGCCTATTTATCCCTTCACTTCTACTTCCAACACTCATAAACCCACACATGGTCTGTATTCAACACAAGTTCAAAATTCCTATAATCCGTACATTCTTTAAACAAACTGATAGACTCGTCCCTGTCAAAATCTGCTGTCAGCCACAATAAAATCCTGTCATCATCCCTACACTCAAACAACCCTTTCTCCATTATCATGTGATGCTGCAGTACTAATACATTAGACTCCTCAGGCCAAAGCGCAGCCGCTTCATATAAATAGACCTCTCCGTCTCCTTGCACATCATGATGAATTAGAATACCGTTAAGACCATGATATTTGTCTTCCAGTATATCCCGCATACCTGCCTCTTCTGCAAACAATTCACTGATATGCTGCGTATCATAAGATGCAAGCATCAAAGCCATTCCGGCAGCCACTATTACCGCCTTTGTACGAAAGGGCAGTCCCATCGTCCGGCTTATCCAGACCATTATCGATACAAATACCAGTACAATCAACGGATACACGGGTGAGAGGTATTTCCAGGCAACCGCACTTCCCATAGCCAGAATACCATAATATGCTGCCACGGTAATCACAGATATAACAGGCAGCGGCCACTTAATATTAATTGCGTCCTTGCATTGCCCTGCATTTTTACGATGCACATACAAAATTCTGCCATATAAGAGAATCATGACTGCCACAAGCAACAAAAGAATTCCGACTCTCACAAATAAATGCTGCGCCATATTGCATAATACCTTTACAAGATACAACGTCAGCTGTTTCGCATCCATATTGTGGACAATACTGTAAAATAATGTGGCAATACCACCTGCAAAGAAATTTTGCAATTTAGGAAAGATAATCTTGAACCCAAGAAGAAATGGTATCCCATAGCCCGCCGCCAGCCATATAAGGGCATTTTTATTTCTGCTCTTTATCATATAGAGAATGAACAGAGCTGTTATAATCCCAAACAGAATTGTTCCAAATTGGTGCGTTCTATAGCACAAAAATGCCAGAAATCCTAAACTTACAATGTACAATAATTTCTTCCATCCTCTTTCTGTATCCATAAATTTTGAATAAAGAAAAAATAACAATAAAACATACATTGTAAGAAGCATGTAGCATCTGACATACAGAACTGTACTTATAGCACCTGCACTAAATCCATAAATTACCATAGTACCCAACGCGCCTGCTTCTCCCAATGTCCTTCTTGCAATCAAATACAATATAACCTGAGAAAATATAAATAACAACAAATTCAGTCCCACTCCCACAGTCCATGGAATATGATTTGGATTCATTGTTGAAACAAGATTGAGCAGAGAATAATAAAATGTTCTGTGCATCAACGCATCATAGACTTCTGACATACCCTGATAAAGCAGAAGGTCTTCTGCCGTTACTGTCATGTGATCAAGAAACTTCTGATACGTATATTCATTTCCATAGAAATCTTCTGCTATATCCCAATACCACTTACCTCTTCCACCCTGTTTTACTCCTTCCATGGTAAACATTTCATCTACATTCAATCGCACCTTTTGTGTTCCCCATAATAGTATGAAGAAACATTGAAGAATCAAAATCAAGCAAAAAACTGCGATAGTTTTCTTTTTCCCCATGCGTATATCCTTTCCCCTGCTATTTTATTATATATAATAGAGAAACATAAACATAAACACATAATGATTAAAAATTTTATAATCTGCCACAAGCAACTTGACCGAAGATTACTGACTGCAAACTCGTCACTTATAAAATGTGCGCATACAAATATCAGTAAGAAATGCAGTAAATAAATCCCATAGCTGTTTTGCCCGATCGTCTGCCATATTCGATTATGAAATACAATATTGTTCGATCTTTGCACACCCAGTACAAAAAAAAGAAAAACCAAAGTGAATCCAGAAATTTTGAATATCCTTATCAAACGTATCGTTTCCCCGTATGCCGATAAATAGGAAAGGGTAATATATCCCGTTATGCTAATACCACATAACATACGCGAAGATTCTCTTTTTAACTGCAGATCGTCTAAATAGTAAAGCAGAATCCCCGCCCCCAATGACGGCATATGAAGAATAAAACTGTATGTGTATACCCATCCGTTCCAAATATACTCATCCTTCAACGGATTCAAAAGGGACAATAAAGAAGTTATCAAAAAGGAACTAACAGCAAACACAACGACCAATCCTACTGCCTCTTTACGCCGACGAATATATTTACATAAAATCGGTAGAACTGCCATATAAATGACCATGACTCCCAGATACCATTCCACCCACATGACACTATTCACAAAATATGGGAAAAAGCTATGCAAATATAATACATGCATAATGGTGTTCACTATATTAACTCTGTTCACCGACGTCCCCAGCCATATATTAGCGCCTTCTGGTACAACTACTATGTATAACAGCAACATAAAATAATACAAAGGAGTCAACTTCCAAAGTCTATGTAAGAACCAGACAAAAGAGTTAGAAACCGTTCCGCTTTTCAAGGAGCGGCAAGCTAAGTATACCGCCAATATGAAAAACATTTCCACCCAGTATGCTCCGGCCTTTCCCAACGGATCAAGTATATTTCCGAGACTTCCGCCTCCTGCATGTACCCAAACAATTGCACATATTGCAATCCCTTTCAACGAATCAACCCATGACAGTCTATCTTGATTTTTCTTTTCCTGCTTTGGTTTTTCTAATATACCGCATTCCATAACTTGCTCCTATAATAATTACACAGGTCATACCAATTCTTAAAATCGCAATTCCCCAACCGAAAAGGCCTTCTGTTATGGTTGGGACATATAAATACAATATTTGATCAAAAATCTGATACAAGATTAAGTGCATTGCCATAATTGGCAAAACTTCTTTTCCAATCAACGCAAAAACATCTCCCATCACAGGAATCTTACTGATAAGCAAGCTGCCCCATATACATAACATGCTGCCAACATAACCTATTATAAGATAAATACCAACACTAAATACACCTCTGCTTCCATATTCCCGTGTTGCCAAATTTATCCCCGGATTAAAGTTAACCAAAAAGACATATATAGCAATAAACAAAATCACCTTAACTGCTTGTCTCCATCCTGATACAGTTTCTGACTGACCTCTCTTCTTCCTCTCGTAACCCAATATCATAAAAGCCGCCCCAATAAAAGCTTTATCCATATTCCAGGGCAAATATACGGGACAATAGTATAACATTTGCGATATCACTGCAAATAGAATGAATACTGCCGCCTTATATCTTCCTCTGACACAGTATCTCCTATATATTATAAAAATCACGTCTGCGCAAAAAAAAGCTGTCAGAAACCAAGTCGCATTGTTATATATTCTATAACAGAAAAAATCTGTCTCTTTAATTGGAAAACGGATACAATATGAGGAATATAAAATTCCTAAAATTGCCCACACGGCCTCTCGGATGCTCCCAAAACCCTTCCAAAGTGAATAAATCATAAAAATAAGTATATTATAAAAAAAATATGATAAGACTATCTTTTTAATGCGCCTGCAAATATATGATTTATTCAGTTCTGTATCCTTTGGCATATACTCTGATCGTGTATATCCTGAGATAATGAAATAGAGTGCCATAAAATATGCGGTACAATATCCTCCTAATCCAAACGGGAATCCGCAGCTATGGGCCATCAATACAAACAATAACGTAATTCCTTTTGCCACATCCAGATATTTGTACCGCATATTTATTTCCATCTACTCCTCTTCCATGTGCAATTGCGCCGCAAACGCCGATGTAAATGCAAAAGACGACATACATATTGGTAAAATATCAAATCCATGATAAGTATGATTATACAAAAGTCCAATCCATACCGACGGAATGGCTGCTATCATAGCGAAATTTAACATTGCCCAAGCACGAAACCTTTGACTTCCTTTTATAGATTTCATTTCCTTAAACAGACATATGAGTATGATTAGGACTATCACACAAAAAAAGTATTTATTGATTCTTGTAAAATATTTGGCTACACTGTAATACACTGTCTCAATTCTTACTCTGCCCCCCCCCCCGCATTTTCAGCAGCATTTGAGGTGATATAATTTTCAAGGTTACCTAACGCCGTAACCCGTCCCGACAGAGCATATGCAGTTCCTAATCTAAACAAAATTTCACTGCCCAGCCCCAGTGCCCAGCACACAATGTTGTGGTCGGCATACTCCAGTAGTTTAACATAAAGCACAGCATTCCCAAAATGAAAAAGACATATCTCTCATTACGGAATAGACATTCCTTATCCTTTTCATAAAGATATAAAATAATCAACATTCCGGTATACATTAAGATAATATCCGTTCAATAAGCAATACATATAATATTTGTCAGACACCCGCCTCCCACAAGGACGACACTCCAAAGCTGCCTTAAAACATTTTCCTCTGGCTGAAGATAAACTGTACTGGTAATCAAAGAATCCTTATAATTGTCATAAAAACGTATACGATTAAAATCTATAAATTAAGGATAAATTCCAACATCATCACTTCCACCCCCTATCATACTGGTGCACCAAAGACATATCCAATAATTTATCATATTCAAACAGTAAAAAAAGTCCAAAATACCGTTCTGCCATATTACCCTGAAACCGCTTAAGGTGTTTCGTATCATAAATATCCAGCTTATGGCTGTTCACTAACCAATCAAAGAATCCCATCATCTTATCAAACGTCGCCGTGTCAATAAGAAAGCAGGAGCACAGATTAATATGTTTATGCGCAAAGAAATCCTCCAGCGTATAACTCGTCTTAAAATAATTGTTATAATCCTTTATAATCTGGTCATAACAATTAATGCCGTCTCCTTCCAGTTCCTCTGGCTTGGATGGGTCCATTATCATCTTCTGTGCATAATCCTGCTTTGGCGTATATGTTGCAAAACTAATATGTGCTTTGTCCTTCCCGCTTATATACTTTTCAATACGCTCTGTAATATTGGTCCTTCCGCCCAAGCAAAATCTTTTTAATAGACGGAATTCAATATCATAATGCAGGAACCCTATATATTCTAATTCCTTATGCCTGCCACTTCTCCATATATTATAAATACCTTCACTCTCCGCCCAATACTTGCCAAGTGACATGTAGTTCGCAAGATCTCTCTGATTGATACAGTTATATTTTTCGCTGTTTTCCAGATGTTCCAATTCGCCTACATTTAAGTATACATAGTTCTCATTGTTAAACTGCGGGTCACCTACCATCAATTCTTCATATATTTTTTTATGTCCAACAATATAGATTCTCCACTTTTTTTCTTGCATAACGCTCCTGTCTCCTGTCCACCCAAACGCTACCAGTAACAAGCCTCTTCTACCTTGTCCGCACCAGATATCTTTTCTGATTCCTGCGGCCTTACCCAGTATTCGTTGACCACATCCCTGCAAAAGTCCGCGTATTCATCTTCCCAGCGATGCCCCAGAATACCAAACATTAACTGCGTTGCTCCTCCTAAATGAATGGCAATTTTTCCCATTCGCTTTATCTCTGCCGCCAGCGGAAATCCATATGCGCCACAACCGATAATTGCCACATCAAAATCCATCTGACTGCACTGGCTGACCATCCATGCAAGTGCCTCAAACCATGTCTGAAATCTGCCGTCATGCTCCCCTGCAAGCGTCTGTACCGCTTTCAATGTAAGCAACTCAAACTCTGGCAGAATATCCTCTGCATCAAAGATTCGTTCAAAAATATGTGTTCTATTCTTCTCATATTGGCTTCGTATAGAATCCTCAAATGGATGTACCACCAGAACCTTCTTTCCTTTCAAAGCCGCGCTCCACGGTTTTATCCTTCTGACAGAACATCGGTACATATTCCAAGGTTCCAGACGTAAGAGCTGTGTCAGTTTGGTATGAGTCTGATATTTCACATAGATATAGTCTTCCATATATCTGCGCCATTCAGCCTGCAGGTCAATTTCTCTGCACATATCCAGCATCATATCTACAAATTTTTCCCCTAGTTCCATATCATAGGGGAAAAATCCCGACAAAGTGCACAGTTGCTTTAACGCCGCCTCCCGGTTGTCTTTCTCCGGATGCATGCGGTACAACAGCGTATGATAAATCAAGTTCATCTCCGAACCGCCAAAGCGGCCGGCCCAAAAAGGATTTCCATCCGTAATTGCCCGTCCGATCATCTCATTGGTCTTAGGTGTAGACATCAACCACCTGCCGGCAACCATGTGCGGCATTGCCCAATGCCCTTTTCCGGTCAATTTTTCATAAATCTGTGACTTGCGGAACCGGATATAGTGCAACATATAATTATACTTATCGAAAATGTCCCAGCGCAGTCTGTCATTCACCAAACACGTCCTCCCTGCTTTTTAACACCAAACCCTTGTCCACAACTTCGTATATCCTATCACATTTTTGTATCGTTGACAAACGATGTGCTACAATAATCAGAGTTTTACGCCCATGCAGCGCATCCACAGACTCCATGACCGCAGATTCCACTTCCGTATCCAACGCCGATGTGGCCTCATCTAATACCAAAATATCTGGGTCAAAGTAAAGCGCCCTGGCAATTGCAATACGCTGTCTCTGGCCGCCGGATATTTTGATTCCCTGCTCTCCCAGATTAGTATCCAAACCTTCCGGAAGCTGCTGCACCATTTCTTCCAGCTGTGCTTCTCTAAGCGCTATCCAGATTTTATCTTCTTCAATCTCTCCCTGCGGCACCCCAAAAGCAATGTTATTGCGAATCGTATCATCCAATAAGAACAGTGTTTGGGGAACATACCCTATCATCCGAGACCACATGAGTGGATTCCCATGGATATCTCTGCCGTCCACTGTGATCGTACCCTGTAACGGTTTTAACAGTCCCAGCAGTATATCCGCCAAAGTCGTTTTCCCAGAACCGGAGGCGCCAATCAAGGCAACCGCCTCTCCTCTGTGAATATCCAATGATATATTCTTTAGAACATAGTGTGCCTGTTCGCTATATTTCCATGAAACATTACGGATACATATTTTATCCTGAAAGGATATTTTTTCATCCATATCATGTGCCACGGCATAAGTGTTCTCTGCATGATTCTTTCTATTCTCGTAAGTTGCTTCCACGGTCGGCCGAAAATAGATCAAATTATTCATGTGTATGGCAATGTTAGAGATGGAGGGCAAAATCCTTGTCGCCGCTACCCCGAAAACGCCAAGCTGTGTTACGAACATAGATGCATTTTCCCCATCACCCGTACAGAACACAGCCGTCATTAAAAGCCCGGCGATAAAAACAACCTCCACAATCCTGTTCGGTATCTTTCCAACCGTCAAGTATACCGTATTATGCTGGCATGCCTCTTGCGAATACTTCCGGAAACAATTCATAAAATAATCATATTTTTGTTTTACAATGATATCTTTGATTCCATTCTCCGACTGTTGAATATACTGAATTTTCTTTTGAAATGCCGTTCTACATTCCACACCACTAGTAGTCATTTTTCTTTTAAATACCATGATAATAGCCAAAGACGTTAACCCAGAAAGTATAAGCAAGGCCAGCGCCATAACCAGATTAATCCGAAGCAGAAACACACCGATCAAAATAGTACTGAACATCTCACAGCACAAACCGGAAAAACCGTCCACTACGCTTGCCACTCCTGAGACATCACTATGGACGCTCCTGACAATCTCTGAGCTGTTCGTATTGACATGAAACAGATAATCCTGATGCAGATAATGCTCCAACATGACATTGGACAAATCTCTTTCCAGTTTGTTACGAAAGGCGCATTGGAAATAATTAATCATGATAATTACTAATTCTTTTACAAGATATACTAGAATGATTCCTATCGCAACCAACAATAAAACCTGCCTATATTCCGATATTCCAAGTATTCCGGTCAGGTATTGTACATATTGGTTCTTCATAAATTCCTCTGGTGAAATCATCACCAGAATAAACGGAATAATCACACTGACTCCCAGGACTTCAAACACACCCACCACTACAGTGCCTAAAATCAAAAGAATAAACTGCCGCTTCTGTTTTCTATTTAAAATATGCATCAACTGGCCAAACAGTTGTCCAAAGGTCCGTATATTCTTCATTTCACTCCCACAATTCTCTGATAGATCCTCAAATACTTCCTGCTGATCTCATCCATATCAAACTTCTTTATCGCATACTCCTTTATGGCATCCACCTGGTACTCAGGATAATGCCTCATCATATCCCGAATCCCCTGATACAGGGCTTGCTCATTCTCTTTCTCCACTAAAATCCCGGTCTGTTTCGTCACAAAGGATTCCGGCCCCCCACTCTTTGTAGCGACCACGGGTTTTCCAAGCATCATAGCTTCCGCAATGGTACAGCCAAAGGATTCAAATTTACTGGCAGACACCAGGAAATCCATCTGGCTTAAGATTTGGTATAATTTCTTTTTCTCTGCCTTTCCATGGAAAATACATACCTCTTCAATACCGAGCTGCACCGCCATCTGCTCAAACTCCTGCCTGAACGCGCCATCTCCCACAATGTGCAGACAAATCTGCAAATCTTCCTGCTTCATTCTCTGCATAACATGAAGCAGCATGGGGATGCCCTTAATCTCTCTGTCATACAGGCTTGCCACCAAAGCAAAATTAACACAGCCCGCTTTCCGATACAACGTAGACGTCTCGACCTCTCCTGGAACAATAATACCATTATATATGGTATGAAAATGATATTTAGGGAAAATAGCCGACAGCTTCTTTGTCAAATCCTCCGACACACAGGCATTATATCTGCTGTGTTTATACACGAAGTCTGCATACTGGCGAAGCGGAAACTGCAAAACTCCCGAAGCCTCTATCGTAGAATGTTCTGTCAGCATGACCGGAATATGAAAGAACCTGCCCAAAACAATGGCAAATCTTCCCACTTCTGTAGCAATCTGGGCATGGATGACATCGGGGTGAAAAGATTGTACAATCTGTCTCATAGTCTGAAACATATAAAGTCTATTTCTGAGTTTATTCTGTAGTTTGTAGGGTGAACGCCATACATGGATTCCCCCTTCCGTTCCATCCTCAATCTGCTTCACCTGCCTGTCATAAGGATAATAGATCATGATATTACAGTATTTGCGCAAAGACAAAGCCTGTTCATAATGAAAATTCCCGGCACAGTCTGCGCCGTCCTTTGGCAGATACCAGCTCACCATCATCAATACATTCAGCATGTACGGCTCCTCTAATCTACTTCCTAAATCTCTCAAAAATAGACTTATTTACATCTATTCCCATCATCTGTTTCAGCTTAACAATATGTCCATGACGGTTTGCCGCCTTAAAATAACTTCGGTCAAACGCTTCATCCCACTGCACTTCATCGCGGAAATGAATCGGAAAACGCACCGGACGTATCTCCTGTTTCATCCATTTAGGCGTCCGAAAGGTATGGGTAGCCTCCTCATGAAATCCTATATTAAAGACATAATTATCAACCGGAATAATATTATACTTGTCATGCACAATACATGTGTACATCCATTGGTAATCCCATGTGTCAAATTCATGGCGGTACAGCGATTCAAACTCAGCCATATAAACCCAATACGCTTTGGCAGGAAGCACCCGCTTAAAGACAGGATTTTTTCTATTGTCAGGCAAAGACTTTAAATCAAAGTCATACAACTTCCATGCCCGCCTCCACGTGGCCCATCCCCATATAAATAAAACTTTAGAAAAGTAATAATCATGTTTACCATGATAATTAGCCGAATATGGATTGTTGCCGCTGACCATCAGGATTCTGTCATCATCCTTGTAATATTCTAACATCTCCTGGCAATATTGAAAGAAGGAAAGCTCCGGCACACAATCATCCTCCACAATAATCGCCTGCTCCTCCCTCTCAAACACCCAGTCTAAACCGCTGGAAATTCTTCTTCCGCAGCCCATATTACTCTCTGCGTAATTTTTTAACACTTCACATTCCCAGTCTATATGCTCCTCGATGTAACGCCGGACTTCCTCTACCTTTTCCTTCTCACCTTCTACACGGTCTCTTGCCGCATCGGCCACAATGTAGAGTTTAGGCGGCTTTGCCTCCCGGATTTTTGCAAATACCTGTTTCGTTGAATCAAAATTTTTAAATACACAGAAAACAACCGCTGTCTTCAACACAAAATCTTCTTTCACTTTTTCTCTCCTTACAAACATCTGAGACCTTCATAGCTTCTTCCAGGTCATTTAATAAAATGCTGGTAATAATTAGAGTAGCGCAGTGATTCCTGCTCAAAGTTATCTATTTTCTCCGCCAAAGTCTCCTGGTCTGAAAACAAATTAGTGCCTAGCCCCAATCGTTCTCCCTCAATCTGAACGTCCAATGCGGCTAGAGTCGTGGGAAATAAATCCATCGAATATGCTTTACGATTTTTGAGCTTAACAGCTTCCTTCTCTTTCCCGGTGTTCACAAAGCAATTATAGGTACGCCGCTGATAGTTCTCAGGAATATCCTGCCAGAAAGTATTATTCATACTTACATGGTCACCTGCAAGTACAATCACCGTATCCTTGTACCAACTCTGTTCCTGAACCCATCTTATAAAGTCTGCGGTCTGCCTGTCCGCACATGCAATCACATTGGCATATTGTTCCGGATACACATTGTCACACAAACGGCAGATATATCCTTCCATATGATGTGTATCTACTGTAAGCATCGTAAAATTAAAGGGTTGTCCTTTATCCGCAATATCTGTCAATTTATCTTTCGCATATTGAAACAGTTTTTCATCCTCAAATCCCCAAAATTCATAATAACCCTCTGAAATCAAACCATCATCAATCGCCGTATAGTAATCTATTATTTCATAATCGCCGTGCTGTTCAAAATACTGTTTTCTGCCGCCAAACTCCGCATCTGAACCACACATGAAATAATTATGGTATCCGGCATCCTGCAATACTTCACCCAAAGTGACCGCTCCAGGCAGTACACGCTCATACTCTCCCACCGTATTCCCCTCAATTGGTAATCTGTAAGGTATCCCGGCGGTAGATGCCATTAATGCTGCCATGGTCCAGGAAGAGCCATCATAAGATATAAGCCCTCCCAATTGTTCTTTATCAGAAAAGGAAATGTTTTCCTGCGCAAGTCTTGCGAGGTTTGGAATATAATTATACGGTTTGCCGCCTCCCTCTTCCAGAGAGGCATAAGTTGCTTCCATAGATTCCAAATAGATAAACAGCAGATTCTTTTTCTGCTTCGGAAAAGTAATCTGAACGCTGTCCGGTGCAATATATTCTTCTTCATAAATAGCAGATGCTGTAGAAACAATCTCTAAATATTCCGGAATACCTACCAAAATAGTATAACGATATAGTGAAACTGCACTCAATAAGAAGATGCTCATCCAGGTAATCGCCCGTACAAAATTCCACCGTCTTATATTAAAGTACCAATTGATTTCTTTATCAAAAAGTCGTCCTTCTATTCTAAAAATGAGCCTTTTACGCAGGCTGGCGATCATTTGCCACACAATGCCAAACAAAATAATTTCTACAATGCTTTTTACTAAACAATGCAGCACATAGTCCTGCAAAATACCTTGTCCCGTTCCCTTAAGCGGAGAGTTCAGCTGATACAGCACTGCCATAAAACTAATCGGCCCGAAAGTATCCAACAGCCATTGTGCCGAATGACACAATAGCAGTGTCAGAAACAAGAGCATTAAAATGATAAATTTAAATATCCCCTTGTAAAATCTATTTTTTTTCTTCCTCATTTCTCTCTCCCACAGTAAAGGTGACTGAGATATACTTGTGATATATTTCGAGTAGATAGGGAACAATAAATGCAATCAGCGTAGAAAGAACTAAATACTTGACCGCATAGTGAAAGTTGCAAAGATATTCCTCCATGTCACTCCTTCCTACAATATACGCCGTAATTCCCATCGCTATAAAATTAACTGCCAATACCCATCTTCCATATCTGAATAATTCCAGTAAAATATTGTCCGACAGCATTTTACCGCCGTTACGTCTGATTTGAACCTGCATTGCTACGCATGCAGGCAGCAACAAACATAATCCTACCATCATTTACCCTCCTTCAACATCTCAGGCGCTATACTGTCCGTATAGATGCCGGTCAGCCCCTGCCCGATCATAGATTTTGCGTTTTCCACATCATTTTCCGTATGTGCATAATATGATATGCCGTATTCTTTAGCAATTTCTATCAATTCCGGCGTCACAAAGTAATTCCATGTTGTGATGCCGTTTATATTATTCTCATAGCAAAAGCGGACACATTCCCGGAAGGTTTCAGCATCCCCTCCAAAAAACATATACAACGTATAAATCCAGGATTTAAAAGGATATACCTGGTATACCGTATCATACATTTCCTCATTGTAGATTTGTACGATTATCCTGTCCAGCACAGATTCCTTTCCACATTCTCTGGCCGTATTCACCATAATCTCAAAATCCCGCCGTACGGCTTGCGCCTCTTCGTCTTTGGTATCTGTCACTATCCGTATATCCGGGTATTCTTCCATTAAAGCACACAATGATTCAAAGGAAAGCGGTGTATATTCTCCGAATATGGGCGTGCTCATAAATCTTTGCTCGTCCCATACTTCACCAGGCACACCGCCTTCCTGTATCACATAGCCCCAGTCGTGCTTGCATACCAGCTTATTGTCACTGGTGACGGCAAAGTCTAATTCAAAAACTCTCTGCCCCTTATCATAGTTAAGCAACACTGCATCGCGGCAGTTCGAGTAGGAGTACTCATCAATTATGCCGCCAGCATGAGCAATTGTCAATGCCCCGCCCCATGACCTCTCAGCATTTTTCATCAGCTGTCCGCCGGAAAGAACAACCAGCAAACCAACTGCGGTTGCCACGATTGCCGTCGTGAACCAATGATGATACCTCTTTAGAAATGTAAATTTTCCCACGCAAAATGCATGGCCCTTGACACTGATTCTTAAATGCAGATCCAGTTTATGATCAAGCAGGGGCATAAACAAGATGCAAAAGATAAAGACTGCCGCTGTTACTGGCCAGAAAATATTTGCTAAATAGCCCTCGTTATCATAAAATCCAAAACGCAGGTCATGAAGCACCAGTCTCCATGTAAGTCCCGCTTTATATTGTACTGCCGTAATCACAAGATACCAGATTGACAACATCCACAGAAATATCTCTCTTATCACTGCTCCATTTCCTCCGCCTTTCTGCCCTTACCATCTATTTCACTCAAAACAGATTCTATGAACCTTAAAACCTCTGTACACATATTCCTGCTCTTCCAGCACCTGAAAGTGTTCTCTTATCTTCTCCGCGCGTTGCTGCCCTGCGCAGTCAAGGTAGCAGTAGTTGGCCCTGCCGCCGCATTCTTCTGCAAGCTTGTCCCAATCTGGCTCTTTCGTCAATTGTAAAGCAGTAAATGCCCGGACATTCTCGCCCGGCACCGCCACCCGTCTGCCTGCATTTTTGTCCCAATATTCCTGTTCTAAATAGTTTTCTCCTTCCACCGCGGCCGTCTTGGCCATTCCGTCAAAGAAATATGTGCTCTCGCTCAACGCAGGGAACAACACTACATCACTCTGCGCAAGGGAATCCTCCAATGCCATCTCCATAGCATGTTCCAGCCACAACATCTGTCTATTATAAATCATACCATCTCCAAGCGGCGTTGTATCCGTTGAAACCATATCCGCATTCCCGATATTATACACAGGAAAACTAAGACACGTTACCGGGTCAATGGTAGAAAAACAGGATACCGCCAAAAGCACCGCAATACCTCCGGCAATGACTTGACCATACAAATGCCCCCAAAAATCCGCCAGCAGCAAAATCGCCATACAGTACAATGCCGGCTGACTCGCCCCATTGTAACGGGGATGGTTAACTGTCTTAAATACGCAGCTAAAAAGAGTAAACGCCGTCTGTCCACACAAAATAGGAAAAACACACCGCAGTACCGCCTTTTTCTTCTGAACGGCACAAAGGATAATGCCACACACACAAAGCCCCGTAAACAACCAGTTAAACTGTAATACATACAATGCTTTCAGCTTCTCAAGCACATAAGCGCCGTCTATGTGAAAGCCCCCTACGCCGCCGCTCCAAGGTCCCAATATCTTATAGGTAGCCAGCCACAATACCCCTGGAAGCACCATAAAATAATACTGTTTTGTCTGCAGAAGCTTTCCCATGCGCGTTGCAAAAGGCATACCCTTTCGGGCCGTAAAATCCAAGATCACAATCCCCACACATATTGCTCCATAAATCAGGATTGCAGGTTCCTTGGTAAAGCAAAACAGCAAAGAAGCCACAAAAAAGTAAATCCACTGTCTTCGATATAAGAAGTATAGCATTATCACAAAAAAGCATTGGCAGTAAAAATCCAAATTGTGATAGTAGACCATCCCCAATGTAAACGGTGACCATGCATAAACAGCTGTTGCCAGCGCATATACAAAATCCTGTTTTCCGGGCACAATACATCTTATTATACCGTAAAAGGCGCAGATACTGCACAGAAACAGGATAATATTGATGCTAATCATAGCCACTGCCGTATCACCCACAATCAAAGTCCCCAAACTATTGAACATCCCGTAGGTCTGCGCAATATGTCCATAAAGGGCAAGCGAGCTGATAGAGTCAGGCACCAAATTCCGACAGGATAGATAATACAGGAGTCCATCCCATTTAAACTGCACAGCGTTAGAATCGATTAATAAGAGTGATGTTGCCGCCAACAACATATATAAATATTTATGCCCGCGCCACTCTGTGCCGATGCCCTCTTTCAGGTGCCCCAGGAATGCTATTTGTTTTCCTCTGCCACCCTCATAAGACTTTAGGCGGCGTCTAAGAAAGAAAGCGCATCCCGTAAAGTCTATACACCATAAGAAATTCATGCATAACTTTGCGTATTCTCCCCCTGAAATCAAGGCGCTGCCGCCTCTGACCAAAAGCAATAGACTAATCAGGCTTCCCCACCCGGAAATCACCATAAGCTGTCTGCACAACTCCTTATTGGCCAGCACCACCACAGTATAGTGAAACAGGGCATAAAGAAGCATCGTCAATAGAGAAATCCAAAAGCCTGCCGCACCAAGAGATCCGCTTTTATGGGAAATCGTCAGCAATCCCCACGCCAGATATCCGATAAAAACCGTTGCGATTCCCGTCATCAGACAGATAATACCTTTTTGTTGTTTAATCATAACGGCTCCTCCATACAGCAATGCCTCTCTTATTGCTTCCTTGTAAAAATTTTACTGCCTGCACAATATACATGATACAATTTGTTAATTATCATCTGCTTCCTGTATTCCCGCCTGGAAATAAGCCCCCAGTTACGCTGCATCACAAGCAAGTCTAAATATGCTGTTTCCGTAGAACACATTCCGCCTGTGGTAAAATTGGCAATCAGCTGGTAAACAGGATAAAACTTTATTTCATTCTTTTCTGACATGCGGAGCATAAAATCATAATCAGCCACACTGGGATACTGTAAATCAAATCCCCCAAAATCTCTATATACTGACCTGGACACGAAACACGCAGGATGATATATCATCCTGTCTTTTAAGAAGGTATGTGTCAAAAGCCCCACCGACTCTTCCCTGCCATCCTGCCATGTACGTATTTCGCCGTACAAAATCTGGTAGGGCTCTTGTGTCATGGCATTTACCATGATTTCTACCGCATTATCCTCATAATAGTCATCACTGTTAAGAATACCGATCAAGTCTCCCTTGGCCATGCGGATTCCTTTATTCATGGCATCATAAATACCCTCATCCTTCTCGGAAACCCATTGCATCCTTCCCTGAAACAGTGGTTCATACTCCCTGATAATATCCTTTGTCCCATCAGAAGATTGTCCGTCAATCACCAGATATTCTATATTGGGATAGGTCTGATGCAATACGCTGTCAAAGGTCCTGCGTATTGTCTTTTTGCTGTTAAAACAAACTGTTATGATAGAAATTTTCTTCATAAATTTTATCTTCCCACATGCCATGTCAATTACGGCATTTACGAATGATTATTTTAAGCGGCTGTATAATCGCATAGCACAAGGGATAATGCTTCTTAAGACTTCTATCATCCTCACCACGCATCTGCTCTAAATTTCCACTCTGTGAACTAATTCCCGAAACACAGTCCACAACACTGATATCAACATCAATGTATTGCATTGATACACCGCCGCGCAGGCATCTGACCATAAAATCAAAATCCGCACATATTTGATAGGCTTCATCAAATTTATACTTCTTAAGAACCGGTGCGCTTGTAAAAATACTCTGGTGGCATGGCATTTTGCCCATCATCAACAACTGAAATACTTTATATCTGCCTGGGTATTTTTCTGTTACGCTCTTTGTTTCATAAGTTCTGATAACATTCCCGTAAAAAATATCCGGCAGTCTGCCGCGGTCTGCGGTCTGTTTCTTTTTCCTATATCTGCCCATCTGCTCTACTGCCTTAGAAACAGCCCCATGATCGGCGAAAACGTCACCGCTGTTTAGAAAGAGTACATATTCGCCGCTGCACAGACCAATACCCTTATTCATGGCATTATATAGTCCGCTGTCGGCTTCAAACACAGTCCTCACCTTACTGTTATGCTCATAGCGATGAATAATATCCCTAGTCCCATCCGTTGACAGACCGTCAATAATACAATATTCCAAATTTTCATAGGTCTGCCCTAACACAGATTCAATCGTCCCTGCAATCGTATCTGCTGCATTATAACATACAGTGACCACTGAAATCCGAATTGTCTGCATATTTATCCTCATTTCTACGCTTGTTTTTACGCACGATTCCTCATACCGGCTTTGCTCCGCTTAATCTCTCCCTGCATTTTCTTTAAAAAACCGCCGAGGATCGGCAAAACACTGCGCTTGTTCCTTAAGCCATGCCTCATCCCGATTCCACCACTGTAATTGAAGAAGCTTTTGTATCTCCTCTTCGCCAAACCGGTATTTGATCTTCCTCGCAGGATTACCCACATATACGGCATAAGGTTCTACATCCTTTGTCACAACGCTTCCTGCACCAATTATAGCGCCGTCGCCAATTGTGATTCCTGATAACATAGTAACATTATTGCCAATCCATACATCATTACCGATCACAATGCTGTACATGCCATCCTGCAGAACTCCTGTCTCATCATATACCTGCCGGGAGGCATACTGCAGTCGATTCCTCGGATCCATAGAAAAGAAAGTAGGACTTGTTGAAATATTTTCAGAAACCGGGTGTTTTCCCACCGCAGTGGAAACATTCTGCCCTATTGAAGTGTATTTCCCGATATGTGTTCTGAACAGCTTAGAAAAATCCGCAACATATGACGCATATCCCATATATACTTCCGACAAAAATACATCCATACCAAGACTGTTATGTCCTTCCAATTGTGTTTTCCGGTCAGCATATGCTCCAATATCAAACTGGACCTTCCGGCTCACAGACAGATATATTTTCTTGAAAGGGAATAGCAGCCTTCTATAAACCCATTTCGCCAGTATTGTAAGCATCTTAACAGCCACGCTCCTTTTTGTTCATCATTTTCCTTATCACCCTTACATGGAATCCGCTCTGTTTTATCTTCCCGTCACACGATATAAGATCCGAAACAGAAAGATAAAAACCGGATGCGCGTAAGCAATCAATACTGCGCATCCTTTCATATACAAGGGTATTTTAGGATGATGCAGAGTATTTTTAATATGAGCCTTCAAATCCCTTTTCAGCTTCTCTATCACTTCATCGTCATAATGATCATTTCGGCACATAGCCGTGAGGACCGCCATTTCATATTCCGTATGAAAGGCAATGATATCCGGTGCCAGTCCAGGATAGCGCTCAATCAGCTTCCGGCGCAGTTTCATATAATTGTCAAACGCCTGTCTGTGACGCTTCGTATATCCCCCGTGTGAAATGCTTCCTTTTCGTACATATCGGTAATATAATTCCTTGGAAATAATTCTCACCCGCTGGGCTTTCTCCACCAGTTGGACGATCATGGCATAATCCTCCCCAATCGTCACACCACTGCAAAAATCGATGCCATCAAATAACTCCCTGTGAAACAACTTTGTGCAGGGAGAACCCGTCAGATACCTTGTATGGTGCATATGATAAATACACTCTTTTGCTGTCCGGCAGTCAATCACATCTTCTTTAAATAATTGGGGATGAGAAATCTTACCTTCTGCAGTAATATTCTGAAAAACACAACATACAATACCAGCCCCACTTGCTTCCATCTGCTCATACATAATCTTAAGCATATCTACATCCAGCCAGTCATCGGAATCCACAAACATCACTAAATCGCCTTGACAGTTCTTAATGCCGCTCTCTCTGGATGCTGCCGGCCCCTGATTCTCATGATGAATCACCCTGATACGCCTATCCTGCCCGGCATAGCGGTCGCAGATACTTCCACTGCCATCCTTAGAACCGTCATCTATAAGCAACAGCTCCCAGTCCTCAAATGTCTGGTTGATAACGCTTTCGATACATCTTGGCAAATACTCCTCTGTATTATAAACAGGAATGATAACACTTATCTTACTCATCTTCGTCCTCGAAATTAATCCGTTTCTCCTCAATCACAACCGGTCTGTGAATCACTCTTGTATTAATATTTAGAATGTACTCTCCCAGCAAACCAATAAAAAACAGCTGGAGGGAACCAATCACGTAAATGCCAAGAATCATGGGCGCATTCCCTGCCTGGAAATCGTGCCAGTTGATCAGTTTCATAACCAGATAGAACAAGGCAATAAAAAGACTAAGCCCCGAAGAGAGGAAGCCAATCAGTGTGGCAAGCCGCAGTCCCACCTTGGTATAGGAGGTAATGCTCAGCATGGCAGCATCATAGAGGCTGTAAAAGTTGTTGTGAGTCTTTCCCGCCTTTCGTTTCGCCTGCTCATACTCAATCTCGATCATATTAAATCCAGATGCATATTCTGCCACAATCCCCCTAAGAAACGGTATGGGGTCATCCAGCTCCCGAAGCAGCGCAATAAATGTCTTATCATACAGTCCAAAGCCTGTGAAGTGCTCTATCATCTTCACATCGGACATGTTTTTAATCATCTTGTAATAGACTGTCCTCAAAAAGTAGAGCACGCTTGACTCCCTGCTGGAAGTCTTGATGCCGCTGACAATCCTGTGTCCCTTCTCCCATTCCTCCACAAAACGCGGTATTAACTCCACTGGGTCTTGAAAATCGCAGCACATACTGATGGTGCAGTCTCCCGTGGTCTGACATAACCCATGAAAGGGAGAATTGAACTGCCCGAAATTGGTCACATTAAAGATAGCTTTTATTTTCTTATTTTTGGCACAAATCTGTTCCAGCTTCTGCCTTGTACCATCTGTGGAACAATTGTCGATAAATACAATTTCATAGTCGTATCTCGCCAGTGTCTCTTCCAGAACGTTTGCCACCGCAAAGCTCATAGGTTCTACATTTTCCACTTCATTATAACAGGGGATCATTACACTGATTTTTTTCTTTTTTTCCATATACATCAGCCTTCTATTGTTATTCAATCTTTATTATTTGTTTATCAAGCTAACCCTTGTAAAACAACTTTCTGTGTCCTAAGATTCTTTCGCACTGTTCACTCTTTTAGTGGAAAGTGCTGTCCTTCTGAAAAATAAGAATGTTGTCCTCCGTGATCACCAACTGATAATATTTATCCGTAATCATCTCTCTTGTCAACGGACTCTCATCGTAAATCTCCTGAGTCGTCACCATCAGGTCCGCCCATGGGCTTCTCTCTATCAGCGTCTTCGCATCCGCTCCCTCAGATAACTGCCTCTCTGCTGTCTGAAAGTCCGTCCCTCCCTGAAAGAACTTCCCCCACATAAGCACTGGTACGTACTTGTACTCCTCATAGGGAAGACATACCATGGATCCATCCGGCAAAGCAAGTTCCCGAACCCGCTGCTCGGCAATATCATACTTTTCATTATCCGGTTCTGTATAAATCCCTTTAAAAATTCCATCCTTCATCCGATAGCTGCATTGGGATATTTGATCATCTTCATACACATTACAATAAACCAATATCACATTGACAATCGCTGCCAGGAAAATAGCACCCGCCGCCATATCCAGCCCTCTGACAGGCTCCTGCATGACTATGAGCACCATGAAGACCAGCGTACAGACTGCCCCGCCATACAAGCCCATCGCCGCTTTCTGCATATAGACTGCGGTAAATCCCACTGCAAAAAACGCCCCCCAAGAGGTCATCCACAGAAAACAAAGCAACACCTTGCCAACCTCTCTGGAACGATCCTTTAGATAACAGAACAGGAAAGGCGCCCAACATGCGTAATACGCATAATTTGTCAAGGTTGCCCACTGTCCGAAATCTATATGGCAGATTAATGAGGTTAGAATAATCTCCACAGGCAGAAGCGCCCGAATCGCTCCCCGCTTCTTTAATCCAACCGCCCATTGTATCAACAGAAGAATGGTGAGTGGGATTGCTTTCACCTGCTGCTCGGTACATCTTACTGCAATCTGTTTGAATTTCATGCCAAGCTGCTCTAAAAAGCCCCCCGGACTTGTCAGCAGAACCGGAGTAAAACCTGCCGACTCCTTAGACGCCGCCACGTCCCTCACCGCTTCTTCCAATACCCTAATATCAGACCCCCAGATCCCGTCGTTTCCAAAGGCCATCGTCTCCTCGCCTCTTCCGCCCAGGATATTCTGAAAATATCCTTCCTGAAAGAAGCAGATATTGCTCCAGCCAACACAGGTACAATAAATGCAAAACACCATAATCACCGTCATCCCGCCAATCAGATAGGGTGTGATGTTTCTTAGTTTCTCCCGTCTTTTCGTGATATAGACAATCCCTATCACAAATGTCATAAGCACCACAAACACCATCAGCGGGTACGCATATACCATACACCCATGGCACAAACCGCTTAAATAGCGCATCCATTTGCCCTTTTTGCCTTCACAAAGCACTGAGCCTGCATAGAACACAGCCCCCGTCAGCATGAATAAGAGCGCAACAGAATCATACCACACACTATAAACCGAAAAAGGCGCATAGGTAATCAAAATCAAGGAAAAGAGAATTGTGTTTTTCTTCCCCATATCCGGTGACAATATCCATAAAACCACACCTGCCAAACCCAAGTTCATCCCTACATAGACAAAACGCATAAACAGTACAATGCCAGCCGTACCACCTGTCAGTTTATAAAAAACCCAGACAAAAGGGAGATTGAACACGTCTCCCATGGCAAATATCTGCGCATTTTCTATGAGGTGCCTCTGCCCCATAGCCGCTGTCAAATAGCTGATACGGATATTTAACACTTCATCATAGAGAGAAATGGAAAAAAAGAGCCTTGTGACCAAAGCTGCCGCTATGGCCAGACCCACTCCCCAAATTATGCCGTTTTGCACACGTTTCTTAAGCACCATCTGTTTTTCCTAACTATAGATCAATGAGTATATATCAATCTCGTCTATATGCTCTTTGTACCATTCATAAAGCTCTCTGACTGCATCGCGCATGTCTGTCAACGTCCATTCCGGAAGTTCTCTACGGATTCTGTCATTTTTGGCTGTATACTCATTGGCCAGGCCCTCGCTGCAGACAATAATCTCCCTGTTTACATCCGCCACATCATTGACCGTCTTTGCCAGATCATGCAGACTAACCCTAATGCCGCTTGTTGCATTGTATACGTGATATTTAGGGGTTTCCAAATGCATGAACATCTCCACCAATGTGCAGAAATCATCAATCCAAAGATAATCAAAATAACAGTTCTTACGAAGCGACAGCGGAAGCCCCTTCAAGGATTTACAGCAAAGGTTAGATATATATTTGGTCTTCCAGTATTCATACTTTCCAAAAATACCAAACAGGCGCAGATTATAAATATTACTGCTGTGCTCTATCATCTGTGTGGCCGTATATTTGGCAAGCCCGTACTGATCGATTGGGATCGCATGTCCGTCTAAGTCCTCCTCCGCCACAGATAGGATGGGAGTCCGCTTATCATATTCCGCCCCGGAACCGGTATAAATCATCCTGCCAAACAAATCCGCATGGCGGTAGAAATTATGGAAAATCCTTAAGTTTGCTTCCAGAACCCTTGCGCTGTCCTTAGTCTGTCCACTATTATCACTGTAAACCGCAAAGTGAAGTATCAGATCATAATGTCCCTTCTGCAGGCACTGCCTTACCCTGTCCTCGTCCATACAATCCAGTTCCCTGCTGGAAGGCGCATACACGTCATAACCTCTTTTTACCAAATATTCCTTTACATTCCTGCCCACAAAGCCTGAACCGCCCGTCAGTAATATCTTCATATATTTCTCCATCTTAATCTGCCATCTGGCAGATTTTATGCTCAATTCTCTCAAGCCGCCTTGCTACTGCGCTCTTACTTCCTGATACCACAGGTAATTTTGCATTTCATCTTCTGTATATCCCTCACAGGGTTCCAATGATTTTCCGTCAATCCTCTGATATCCGTTCTTATCATAAAAGCGTATGGCCCTTTCGTTCTTATGGGACACGCACCAAAACACCCTGTTAAGTTCTAATCTTTCAAAGGCAATTTTGAGAATTTCCCTCATGGCATACTTGGAATACCCAGCCCCCATCGCCGCTTTCCTCATAGCAATGGCAAATTCTGCACCCGCACCGTCTATGTGCTTTAAGCTGACTGTTCCCTTGTATTCATCTTCATCATTGACAACCGCCAGGTGAAGATTCTTCCCCGTATTCTGGGCTTCCCGGATAAACGCTTCACAGTCTGCAAGAGTTTTCTTCGTAAAATCTGCCTTTAACGCTCCCACCACAGACATATCATGCATCCATTCCAGCATAAACGGCGCATCCTTGGCCTGTAACATCCTTAATCTCATTTGTCATTTTCCTCTATCATTCTGATAAACCGCCTGCATTTTGCCGGGTCCAATCTAAAGGTGTCAAGGCTGATCTGCTCCCCGCTGTGCACAAGTTCTGCCCCTAATGCAGTAAATTCTGCCCTTACCATATTGGCGATATTGCAAAAATCATAAGGGGGATGACTATCAGCGAGAATCATACCAATCTGCGCTCCCTCATGGCAAAAAACAATATTAGTAAACGCTGCTCCTGTTACACCTACAATAACGTCTGCGTTATTAAACAGTGCTGCCTCCTCATCAAAGGTCAGCTTCTCCGTAAATACCATCTGATACCCGCTATCCGAAAAAATTTGTTCAATTTCATCCGTATTAACCAATCTCTGCACTTTACAATTCCTGCGCGAAAGAAATATTTTTCTGCCGGTCGAAGCTCTTTTTCCCTGCAATGATTCTTCCAGAATTCTATTTCTGATATGATCTGCTATAGAGCGGGACATTAAATAATCTTGCGCATCTTCTTCAATCCCCTTTCTCATACCCGGAGCTATCCAAAGATTTCTGGATACATAAACCAGATTCCTTACACGTACCCGCTCATATTCACCCACCGGTATGATTGGATGGTGATACACGTTTACCCTGTCAAGCATGTCCTTCATCTGCGGTATCGCAAGCACTCCAGCGTCCACCAAAATCGGAAAATCCCGATATTCACTGCGTCCATCCACATACATCAATCTGGAAAGAATCTCAAAGGTAAAGTGATAGTAGTTTGTGCACGCCCATCCCATACAGCTAATCGCCTTATCAATCACAGTATTTGTCGCCTTATAGGCGGCTTGAAGCCATTTTCCTTCCTTATGTGCGCCGATAATACAACCGGCTTCGATTTGATATCTGTTTTTTGTCCGATTTATATAGGCCATGTCGGAAAGTGCCGTACTTCCCACAGTAATCAAATTTGTTGCCCCATAAATATCAGCTTCCTTGAAAGTCGTTAAGTAGATCGGCGGACTGTCAAAGAATATTTTCTTTGTCTTACACTTCTCAAACCACGCCGCCTGAACCACTTCTATCTTCTCTGCGTCATTTAATATCTCATATGGCTGTCCGGTCTTTCTGCAAAACTCAAGCCCGCCCTCTACCCTCTTAAATTTTGTAAAAGAATCTACCTTTGATCTTTTCTTAAGGTTGTATAAGGTATAATATTTTTGAAAAATACTGCTATGACAGCATAACCATGACCGGAGCCATATACTCTTCCACTTCAAATACTCCAGAGGCCAGCGCACACTCCTCGCTATAAACTTTCCAAATCCCTCTTTCCTCAAATAATCGATGCCTGCGGCAAACGCATTACCCATTGCACCTAGTACCTCCACCCATGCTCGCCATCCTAGATCTCTGCGAAAATCTCTTCCTTCTGCTTTTCAATCGCCTTCCCGTCTTTGATCTCGTAGATTTTATCACAATTTCTAATTGTAGTCAGTCTATGTGCAACGATAATCAGCGTCTTAATACCCTGGAGAGCATCAATTGCCTCCATAACCGCCGTTTCGGTATCCGTGTCAAGGGATGCTGTGGCTTCATCCAATATCAGTATGTCCGGATTCCCATACAGCGCCCTGGCAATGGCTATACGCTGTCTTTGTCCGCCGGAAAACTGTACGCCCCATTCTCCCACCAGTGCCTCCAGCCCCAGCGGCAGTTTCTCCACGAATTCCTTCATCTGCGCCATCTCCAGCGCCGCCCAGACTTTCTCGTCATCAATTTCACTCTCATCAATTCCGAATGCAATATTTCTGCGGACGGTGGAGTCCGTCATATAGATTGACTGAGGCACATATCCTACAATCTGATTCCACCTGCCTCCCAATTCCTCCACATCTATCCCATCCATCAGTATTTGTCCGTTCTGGGGTTTTAAAAGTGCCAGAATAATATCCGCAAGAGTTGTCTTCCCGGCGCCGGAACCTCCGATAAACGCAACAGAAGTTCCTTTCTTAATCGTCATACTCAAATCATCAATGACTTTTAGGTCTCTCGATTCATAGACAAAAGTAATATGGGACAAGTGCAGCTCTTTTTCAAATCCTACATGGCATAGATCCGGCCTCTCCTTCTTTTCAACCCAATTACTTCTGTTTTTCTCAAGATCCTGAACCAGGCACAGCGTTTCATAAGCCGCTTCCAGGGATGGTGCATGGTATATACACACATTCACAGACCCCATAATACCGCCAACAGTAGGTAAGATCCGAAATGCGGCAACCGCTAAAAGCGCCAGCTGTCTAAGCAGCTCCAGCGCATTTTCCGCCACAAATGTCTGAAAGATCACCGCCCCCATCAGTCCGGCTATGCACACTGCCTCAATAATATAATTCGGTGCCGTTTGTCCCACCGATATCTTTACTGTAGCACGGTTTGCTCCCGCCATGCACTTTTCGTACTGTTTGACAAAATAGCTCTGTCTGTTTGTCACCAAAACTTCTTTGCTTCCCTGAATAGCCTCGATAGAAGCCAAACCGCACAGGTAATTATATTCTCTCGCCTTCTGCCCATATTTCTGCATCGGTTTTCTGAAAATCAACTGTACCAGCGCAAAGCATATCAAAACTAATGCCATCAAAAAGAAAGCTAATTGAGGGGTTGCCGCAATAATTAAAGCAGTGAGACAAAGTAACGTCAGTCCTTTATTAAAAAGCCCAAACAGGTTGCTGATGATAACGTAGACACTGTTGACATCCTGCTCCAGTCCACGAAGCAGTCTTGCACTGTTATTGGCAACAAAAAAACTGTATCCCTGCTTCATATAGGTCTTCATGGTACGCGCCGACAATTCCCTCATAATCTTACAGGAGAATCTGGCAGAAACCCATATATAAAATACTCCGTACAGATTTTTGAGCAAATACAAAACAATCATAACCACACACAAAAACAAAATTATCTGTTGCGTGTTCTGCAAATGAAACATTTTGACAAATGGTGCTATATATGACTTCTCAGCCAGCGTTTCAGGATCTAAGAACGCATTCAGAAGCGGAATGAGAAGCGTCACGCCCAGCATTTCAAAAATTGCCGAAATCAAGGACATGAAGAAAACCACCATACTGTAGCCCTTTTGTTCTTTTGTCAAAATAACATTTAATTTGTGAAAAGCATCTTTGACCTTTGCAAATTCAGTTCGCATTTCATCTCCATTTCATTTCTGTTACAAAAATTATCATCTATTGGTTTTTTTTATTACTCTGCTATAGAGATATATGAACGGACACAACTTAAGAAGCGGAATATAACTGTCTTTCCCAATTACATCCTCTACACCATGTTTGCCGAATCTGTCCCGATAAGTCTTTTGAATCTCCCGTAGACCTTCTGCATCAGCGTATGTTACCTCATACTCAGTTTTCTGTTCTTTCAATACTCTCATTAAGTTCTTTTCAAATATGTCCGCATCAATGGCATTCTCCAAAACACGTTGTTCTTTTCTCTTTCGGTATGACTCATCCGTTATGATTTTTCTTACTTCATCTTTCCAGTCTTCCAGCTGATTAAACTCAATTCCCAATTTATCCTGATTCACTAAAGTCGAAGTTCTCGACTCTATGGTACGATAATAAATAAGTGGAATCCTGCCGGCTGCTGCGGCATACTGTAACATCAGTCCACCGCCTACAGGATAGGTATTCAAATACAAATCCACATGCTGCAGGACCTGAAATAAGTCGTCTCTTCCTTCCTCTGACCAATACACCCGTCCGGGATACTTTTCCTGTAGTCTTTTCAGTTCAACGGTATGCCTGTCCTCTCCCCTGCCGGCATACCAGAACTTTGTATGCCCAAACTCACTTAAGCAGAACTCGACCATTTTATAATAAAGGTTTTCTTCCCCATCATAAGTTTTGTATAATGTTCCGCCGGAAAAAATAATAAAATCTTTCTCTTCAACAGGAAACGGAAAACCCTCAAACACCTTTTCCTGGTCTATATAAGGATAGTATGGAAGCATAATGAGATGTTCTTTGGGGATTCCCCGATAGCAGCCTGATAAAAGTGAGCCAAGATTGCGAAATTCTATACAGTAGTCAATGGCCCGGGTCCCTCCCAGCCAATATGCATGATCCACAAAATTAATACGGTAACGGACATATCGGTTCTTGGCGCTCATAAACGCCATAACGCCCGCCACGTCATAGGGCAGCGCATATAAAAATCCGGCTTTTATGTCCGTTCTGTTTTGTACTTCATATATATATCTGCACTCCTGCAGTGTTGACAACCCCACAGGAATATAAATAATCTCTGCCTGGTACTTTTCCAGCCACGATTGGAGCATAGGAAATTTACCCTTTGCTGATTCCCTCACTAAATAGACCACATGATGACCGGCTTTCATCAGACCTTTTACATAGATAAGCTCTAATCCGTCATCTACGCCTACTCCATCATAAAAAAAGATGGAGTCGCCGCCTGCCTGAACGGGCTGCAAAGGTCTGTCCTTCGTATCAAACAGCCTCTCTTTTAGTATCTCCATCTGTTCTTCCAAAAAATCATCTTTATAATACTGGTTATAGTTAAACAGTATATTGGCAAGACACTTAATCAGTAATAATGCAGAATCATACTGTTGCCTTGCAATTGCCTTTGGGATTTTCCGCTTTATAACAGCTATCTTTTCATCAATGTCTAATGTATGCCACATTATTTTCCCTCTGCGGATTCCTCTATATAGCGAAGGAATTCGTCATAATCACGAATATAGTCATTCTCATCATAATAGTCAGACGCCAATACCATCAGCACCGCATCAGGCGTAAAATCATACATTTCCCGCCATACACATGCCTCCACCAAAAGCCCCTCCATAGCCTTATCCAGTCTCACCTCTTTGGTTTCTCTACCGTCATCCAGTGAAATCGTACATGCACCACAGGGACAAAACAACACCTGTTTCAATGTCTTATGAGCGTGTTTACCCCTGTGCACACCTTCCAGTGTATCATACATAAAGTATACACGCTTTACCTCAAAGGGAATATTCTTTTTCTCCTCCAATGCAATCAGCATCCCTCTTTCATCGCCGTGAGGCTGAAACTGAATCATTTTTACGTTCATAGATACCTCTATACTTTCCTGATGCGTTTATTCTACACATCTTTAATTTGTATTATAACCCTGTCTGTTAAATTCTTCCCCTGTCGGTAACAGTGTACTGTCGTCGCCGGCACTTCCCGTCTGTTCATATTCTACCATATGCCTCGGCTCTTTGATATCATAGAACAAAAATCTTCTGCGTCTGACTGCCGGCAGGCTGTCAAATACTGTCTGCCCTCCTCCCGTCACCTCATCCAACAGCTGAACATAGGCATCCGAAAGATCCGTAAAAGAGATTGGTCTGTCATCCCTTTTAAATTCGTGCTTCTCGCCAAATCCCTTTACCAATAAGATGGGATGCTGCTGGTATTTTCCCGTTATATTATACTCATAGTTGCCGTGATCTGCCATGATAATAATGATAGAATTATCATATACGCCGCTTTCTTTTAATTGTTGCAGATAAATATCTGTCAGTGTAATACTGGCCTCTACACTCTGTGTAAAAGTCCCTTCTTCCTCCAACTGATTCAAATCTTTATCCAATGCATGGGGTGCGTGGGCTCCCCACAAATGTATAAACTTGAAACTTTTGTCTTCCCGAACTGTAATGCCATCCTCTAGCAGTTTCTCATAAAATCTGTAATTATCACCATGAAACGCTTCACTACTGCTCTCGATTTCCCTAAGCCATCCAAGCGTTGTAGGGTCTACCACACAAAATCTCTTAAAGTCGAACGGAAGATATTTTATTCCTATCATCTTAATCTGCCATCTTGCAAATATCAAATTTGAAGATACCCGCTGGGTATAACTGCCTACATTTTCAAAACGCTCCCTTGCACTTTTGTAAATCGGAAAATATTCATCATACAGCCCGATTGCAAATCCACGCTTTTCCAGTTCTTCAAACAAAAGCGACTCATTCTGTATCTGTCTAAAGTAATCCTCCTCCGAAGTCCTGTTTTCATACCATATGCCGGATAAAATAAAAGGTATATTAAAAGCCGTATGCGGATAGGCGCTGGTCGTATTTTCATAGTAGGTAAAATCCTGAAATACGGATTCATATTCTTCGTTCCCTACAACAATATCCGAAAACGCCCCGCCGTCCAAAGCATCCAACAACAAAATAACAAAGTTCTGATCTGACGACATTTCCAGGATGTGATCTGTCACCGCAATATTCACATTACTCTTATTCTCTAATCCCTGATTGGTAATGCCCACCGCGGCCAGCGTAACAGTAAACATCAACAGCATACAAATGCTGACTATTTGGATGAGTTTGCACATTTTTTCCATATGCAGTTTACGGACAAGCAGGATAACAGACGCGATAATAATAATCCATAAAAGAACGGATTCTATCCGCCCCTCGCGCGAAAGTTCGTTCCAATCAACGGCACCGCCGTTAATCACAGGAAGATAACCCACGAAATAATTGCCCTGTACATAAGAACAGACAAAGATAACAAAGAGAGCCAATAATGCGGTCTTATATAACCCCCCGTTCCATTTGTGCAGTACCCAAAATCCTACTGTACATACCGCCAAAGAAATCGAGAACAAACATATAATAACAGGTGCAAGTATATACAAATCGTACCACAGCTCATCTTTGTTCGTAAAATACATTTCCATAGGAGCAAAAACAAATAACATAAAGCATAGGGTTGCCGATAAAAAAAGGGCTGGCTTAAAACTCGTTTTCCCCATCACATCACCTTCTTCGCATAAACCGGGAGCAAAATATCTCCTCCTCCATACTCGGCCTTATACTCATACAGCCCATAATTAAGTATATCTCCCCCGTCTTCCGTGCTCGCACCGAAACTGAAATAACGGTATCCCAAGTCTCTCGCCGTCTTTACCAATTCCTTGATCAACAGCAGATTCGGATACTGTCTGGCATATGCATAATTGACATCCAGATACTGTGTATGAAAAACGTTCTTGAACAAAAATATAAGTGAAAAAGCGCTGTATTCTCCTTCCAGCGTATCCACATAATATGTCTTAACATGATCGGGAAAGCGCTTCTTCAATTCCCTTATCTCTTCCAAAGTATGTGTTGTTTTCGCATGAAACCGATTGTGCAGATTTTCGTTCATATTTATCCATACTGCTTCCCTGATCTCTTCCTCCGGGGAAAATCTGAAATTGTGCTCTGACATCACCTTTTTTACCTGGTTGCGCCTTTTGGGATGAAAAAGCGAAAGAATATCATTTTCACAATCAATTCCATCTATATTAATGATGTTTGCAAGTGCGGACATACCGAAAGTATAGCCTCTGTGCATCAGAATATAATCAATCAAATGGAACGGCTGGTTTGTATAATAATCAGGTGTCTTCTTAATGATAATTTCCCTGTATCTGCTCTCATAATAACTGAGCATCTTATCCATTATGATCTCTATCACTTCCGCTTTTGCAATGCGGTCTACCACGGGTCCTGCAAAGGTAGTCCCTGGATGCGATGTAAGGACGTCTCCCTCATATGCCGCCATCATAACACCCTTGACTTCTCCTGAACCCCTGTCGAGCACTGCAACGGAGTCATCCTGAAAGCGTCCCTTGGGATGATACCCCAGATAATAAGAGGTATTGATAAACTCACCGTTTGTACTGCCCTTCATGATAAAGTCGTCTATCTTACAAAGTTGCTTTTCTGTCAAATCCTTTAATTGTCTGATTTCATATTTATCTGCAGATATCATGCACACACCTCTGCCGTTTTTAACCCTCTTTTTATATCACCCGAACCCTCAGGATCCCGCTGTGCCAAATCTCAAACCAATGCTTTCTTGACCTGCACATAGATTTCCGAGCCGTACTGCGGAAAATATTGAATCATTTTATTTAATCCCTCGAAAATATCTTCCTTGATGATGCCCTCTTCAAGCATCCTCCCCATCTGTCCTGCACTGAACAGTTTCGGGAAATAGGTGCCTTTATCAAGCACTTCAAAACCACATCTGCCCACTATCTCACATAAACTATCCAAATCAAACACCCTATTGTTCTGTAAGGCTTTCTGCAGATCAGACACCTCATGGACGTCCTGAATCAAACCCATCTCTTTTGCCAGCAGTCGATGGATAGAGTCCGCATTGGGAACATTGATATGCACAATGGTTTCCTTAGAACAAATACAAGAAACAGCCTGTAGCAGTTTCTCCGGTTCATCCACCTCATGCAGCAGGCTGCTTAGCACAATAAAATCATAATCATGGCAGGCCTCTTTGGCCTGTTGTGTCTTCTCCTCCAGAAAGCCCTGTATGCACACAACATTGCTCCCTGATTCTTGTGCCTTCTTTCTGGCATTTTGAATGAACACGTCTCCAGGTTCCACAATGACCATCTTGCTGTAATCTTTCACATACTCAAACAGCGGCTCCATACCGCACCCGATTTCAAGTACAGTTTCATGTCTGCAGGAAGACATCAGCTCCATAATCTTTTCTCTTCGATATCTGACCTGATATTTCTCGCAGGGGTCTTCTTGATATTTCATTGCATAATCCTGTATATCTCGCACGTTTTCTCTCCTCCAGCCTATACGCCAACAAACAAAACTGCACTCCTGTTCCGTTTTCAATCTTATCAGAATCTAAATCAATAGTCAACAACACTGCGCCCTATTCCCCTGCCGTTACCATGGTTTCCATATCGCCGCTTCGTCCGGTTTGTCTGTACTCTGTCATCTGTGAACTATCCTTAATATCGTACCACATAAACTTCCGATCTCTGTGCTTTGGCAATCCATCAAATAGACTTTCGCTATCCTCCCCATCCAACAGTTTCAGATAGGCGTCCTGCATGTCTGCAAAAGAAACCGGCGTTTTGTTTACCCGGAATTCATGTTTTTCATTGATTCCCTTGATCAACAGCGCAGGATGTTGATTCATATTGCCTTGTCCGCAGTAATTCTCCTGCCCATGGTCTCCCAAAATAATGATAATCGAGTTGTCATACACTCCATTTTCTTTTAATTTCTCCAAATAGGAATCCGCCAGCGTAACACACATTTCTATACTCTGCCGAAAGGTCCCGCCCTCCGGTATATAATTCAGATTTCTATCATATACGTACGGCGAATGTGCACCCCAGAGATGAAAAAACTTAAAATTCTTGTCCTTCCGATATTGAACCGGCTCTTTGGCCGCCGCTTGGTAAAAGTCCATGTTGTTGTCCATATGGAAAGGTTCCCGTCCTCCCTCCACCACCTTTAACCGCTCAAAAGCTCCCGGATTCACATAGCTAAACCTTTTCAAATCGTATGGTGCATATTTGGTACCCACAAGCAGAATCTGCCATCTGGCAAAGTCCATATAGGAAGACACCCCTTTCGTGTACATACCGATATTCTCAAAACGATGTCTCGTCTTTTCATTAAAACCGTCAAAGTCGGGTGTATAAAGGTCAATGGAGTATCCCCGCTGCTCTAGTTCATCAAGAAACGGTGACTTTGTTAATACCTCCTCAAAATAGGCGTCGCTCTCCATCTGATTCTCAAACCACATTCCGGATAAAAGAAACGGGAGATTGTATTTGGTAGTCGGATATGCGCCCAAGGTATCATCGTAATAGGTAAAATCCTCAAAAACAGACTCCGCCTGTTCATCTCCCATAACAACATCTGAGAAAGCGTCTGCATCCAGTGTATCCATCACCATAATAATGAAATTCTGGTCCGATGACATGGTAAACTGATTATCTGCCGTAACACAGATGTTCTCTTTACTCTCTAATCCGTTGTTCACCGCACATAAAGTAATGAGAGTTGCACCAAACATCAAAAGCATACAAATACTCACTACCTGTATCAGGAAACTGGCTCGTTTGGCGGATAAAAATCTGCTGCCTGCACACACGATCGTTACCACGACAATCCACAGAACAATTGACTGTATTCTTCCCTGGGGATACAAGCTCCAGTCAATTTTGTCACCGTTTAATACAGGCAGATATTGAATCAGATAATTCCCTTGAATATAGGAACACACAAACACAATAAACAAAAACAGTTCTGCCATATGCAATAATCTGGTTTTGAATCTGTATAAGAGGTAAAACCCTGCCATGCAGACCGCTGTAAAGAGAGCAAAGACACATAGCATAATGGGCAATAGTACCCACAAATCATACCAAAACTCATTCTTGTTGGTTAAATAAAATTCAACAGGAGCATATAGAAAAAACATAAAACAAATAGCTATTGATAATACAAAAGATGATTGCAGTTCTTGTTTGTCGCTCATGAAGTCCCTCTTTTCATCATATTTGCGCGGTTAATTTATTGCCAGTCATTTAGTACCTGAATAACGTAGTCCGTCTCTTCCTGCATACCATAATACATCGGCAGGCTAAGCTGTGTATCACTGATTTGTTCACAGATTGGAAGACTTCCTCTGGCAATTCCCCATTCCTGATACGCCTGCTGATTATGCATGGCAATAGGGTAGTGAATATTCGTATCAATCCCTTTATCCTTTAAATAAGCAATAAGCCCATCCCTGTCAGTTGTCCTGAGCGCAAAAATATGCCATATGGGCGTATACAGATTCCAATCCACATAGGGCAGAATCAATCTGGGATTCTTGATGCCTTCCAGATATTTGCGTGCTGTATTTCTTCTGTCCTCATTCATTTTATCCAAAACCGGCAGTTTCGCACGCAAAAAGGCTGCCTGCAGTTCATCAAGCCTGCTGTTATATCCTTGGTAAATATGGTGGTATTTATAATCTGTTCCATAGTTAGACAAGGCCCGCATTTTCTGCGCCATCTCATCATCATTTGTGGTCACGCACCCTGCATCTCCCAAGGCACCCAGGTTTTTACCCGGATAGAAACTGAATCCTGCGGCATCTGACAACCCGCCTGTGCGTCTGCCTTTGTACAAAGCACCCTGAGCCTGTGCCGCATCCTCAAAGACCTTCAAACGATGCCTGCCTGCCACCTCATGAATGGCGTCCATATCCGCAGGCTGACCATATAAATGTACAGCTATAACCGCCTTTGTCCGCTCCGTAATTTTCTCCTCTAACTGAGAAACGTCCAGATTATAGGTTGACAGATGAGGTTCCGCCAGCACAGGCTTCGCACCTGTCCTGCTGACCGCCAGCGCTGTTGCGATAAAGGTATTGGAAGGAATGATCACTTCATCTCCCTCACCAATACCATAGGCTTTCAGAATGAGGAATAGAGCATCCAGGCCATTGCCGCAGCCAATGCAGTGCTTCACGCCGCAATATGCCGCAAACTCCTCTTCAAATTTCTGATTCTCTTCCCCTTCAATATACCAACTATTCTCAAATACTCTCTCAAACGCACCGCGGAGCTCTTTGTCAAGCTCCTTCTCCATCGGTTTGAATGTTACAAAAGGCACCCGCATCTTAATCCTCCCTGTTCTCTTATCCTTTGATATAGTAAGCCGGATCACTCCATTTCGGAGGATCCTGTCTGTTATGGAACTTCAAGTAACACTTATACCAAAACAGTGAAACCGCATCCCGAAATTTCATCACCTTAAGAAATGCCATAATATGGCTGAAACTATCACTTAATCTGATACAATACTGGTCACTCTTTTTGAGCATCAGCGGTTTGAAATTATACTTCCTGCCAAACAGTTGCCGCATCATCTGCACATCCGCATAGTAATCTCGAAAGGTATCCAAATAGGAATGTGTGGAATTATAATTACTGCCGCTCTCTGAAACAATATAGCGGTATACGAAAGGGGCTGTAGGTAAAATATATCTGTTCCCTTTGCTCAAAGTATAGAAATACCATTTGACTTCTTCATTGTTCCGTGCACCCTTGGCAAGATAATCATTGCTCTTTCGATCCTGGTAAAAGGTATTGCGCATTACTCCATACATAACAAGACCATTACCTGTCCTAAGATAATCGCACAGGCTATATTCCATGGGCTGTTTGCCCGCAGAATTGTCCTTTACAGTACCCTCCTGCACATTAAAAAACTGGGACCATGCGGACACACTATAATATTCAGAATGTTCCTCTAAAAATGCTACCATTTTCTGAAACATGTTCATATCTCCCAGATAGTCATCCCCGGAAACATTCGTCACATATCTGCCTTTTGCCTGTTGAAACAAATCATACATATTAGTGCACAAGCCCAGATTTTCCGGCCGGTTAATGACTTTCACCCGGTCTTTGTACTTCTCCAAAACTTCCTCTGTTTTGTCGGTAGAGCAATCATTTCCGACAATGATCTCATAAGCAAAATCCATGTTCTGGTTTAAAATACTTTCCAGACACTCCTCAATATATTGTTTATGATTATATACTAAAACGCAAATGCTTAATACAATATCTGTACTGTCAGCACTGTTCATTCTTCCGCCTCCCTTTTATAGCCGTCTTTCTCCTAATCCATATCCTTAACTTCCTATAGGAACCCCAATGTAAGCTCTAATGCCGGTCTGCATCCAACATTTCCACCAAGTTCTTCTTCCACGCCTGTACACTGAAATCACCCTGATAATGGTAATCCGCCTCTTCATCATTGTGAAGCCATTCCCAATCAATATCCTCAATCTTTTCAAAGTACTGCATGAAGCGTGGATTATAATAGGGAAGTTCCGTGATCTCGCGGTTGTTGCTAAGAAGCCTCTTATTATAGATCACCGCTTCCAAAAATCTTTGTGTGATACCTACATACCCTTTATGCATCACTTCCAGTATACACTGCGCCTTTTTAAGTCTCTGCACATTCTCTTCATAAGGTATAAGCCCATAATGGACATGCTCGTTATGAATGGGATTATCCCGATAGGGCTTTAACCAAAAGTCAAAAGCTATTTGATGCTCCTCACACTGTCTCACCATTTCGTCCATTAGGGCCAGCCGATGATCGTCAAGTACGCCGCAGTAAAACAAGTCCGTATCGGGAATATCCACTATCTGCGCCGTTTCCGCAGGTTTGGCATATGCATAGGGCAGATATTTGAAGCCATATTTCCTGCAGTTATAAGGATGCATGGTCATGACATGGTCAAAGACCGGCAGCACCTCCTGCACTTCCCGCCAAAGCCCGTCCGGCATGGGATCGATAATATACAGTATATATTTGATACTTGGATGTCTTTTTCTAAGTCGCTCTAAATATGCCGCAGAATAGTAATGCAAAAGCGCCGAATTAAAGATTACTACATCATTTTCCTCACTGCTGTCAAAGCTGCAGTGTGACAGCGCATATTTCCCGTCAAAAAACCTTGACCGCAGGATCCTCCTTAAGATTCCTCTGCCATGGCCGCCCAGCTTTTGGTTTATCACTCTCCAAACCTTTCTAAGCTGTGCAGCATATTGAAAATCATCTTTCAGGAATTCTATGTCACTGTCTTGTCCCATCTGCTCTACAATGCTGATATTACCGGCTCCCCAAACGCCTGCAATGATAATTTTATGCTTCATCTGTCTGAAACTCTCTTCCTGCTTTCTCCCATAGGTTCTGTGCCGGATCAGTGTTTATCCCGTTGCTTCCATCCTGCCATCCATATGCCGGCACGCCGTATCATCACTGTAACGGCCAAAGAAACGGCCAGCATGCCAATCGTGATGCCCGCCCATATAAGGCCCCAACCTGCACTACATCCTTTCACCGTCCCTGTCAGAAAGGCGCCTGCCGCCAACATCAAAACCGTATATACCGCCAGCGTCATAAACAGCACATTCTTATAGGTGACATTCTTCTGCAGCGATTCTGTCTCTATTATTTTCTTCTCATAGGTCTTCCACTGTTCCTCAAAATATACCTTATAATAGGGGCTTTCTTTGGCATACTGCCACCATTTTGCATATCCCGGCATGATACAGACCGGATTCCATGGTTTTTCTTTCTTGGCTGTGGATGAAAAATGAAGCACCTTGCAGGTCTCTTCACACGCCATCAGGTAGTCAATCCCCATGGCCTCCATGGACTGACTGTTCTCTTCCACACATAAATCCGCCGCCGGCAGGAACTTTATTCTATCCCGAAACAGAATGCCAAAAGTCAATTCCTGCTGAGAATGTCCATACTCTCTCACCACATATTGATCAATATCAAGAATCTGTTCCAGGGTAAAATCCCTGCGGACCTCCCTCACGTCATATAGCGAAACCACAAAAGTCAGCACATCTCCCCCCAGCCGCTCCATCAATCTGCGGTGTGACATGGGTTTATGTTCCGGGTCTGGACAGGCCGCATAACAGCCTGTCAAATCCGTATCATAAAATTCCCGCAGCGGCCCTGTCACCACTGCGTCCGACTCAAGCGCCAGTATCCTGTCCACATCATCGGGAAGCAGTTCATGAAAAAGCCAATAGCAGCCAAGAGTTCCAAGGGGCCAGTGGTCGGAAGCCGAAACAATCTTTCCTCTCGCCATATCCTCATCGAAATGCAAAATGATGATATGTCCCCCATAACTTTCCGCCAGTTCCCGTTCTCTTGTCACATCCGCGTCTTCCAAATTTTCGGAGACCAAATACAGATAAACTTGCGAATCTGTATTTTGCTCGAAAAGCGACCTGATCACAGGATAGGCATATTTATAAACCCTTTTTGCAGTTGTCAGATAAACATTCATTCTCGGTTTCATATCTTTTCATCCAACACTCTTAATGATTTGCAACTTTATCCTAATACACGAAACTGTCCCATAACAGCAATGAGCCTGTGCCTGTTCAAACTACATCTCATCTTTGACACCTTGAAGCATCTGCTCCCGGCTGTCAAAGAGAAACAACAAATAATCCTCTGACCGGTAATCGGGTTCTCTTTCATCAAGCGCCTCTTTCAGCGGACAAACCGCATATTCCTCGTCGGAGAACAGCAAAAACATTCGTCCCTGTGGTTTCACAGTGTCATGCGCCACAACCTGCAGCCAAGGCATGGTCTCTTCCACATCGTATTGGTCGGACATATCATCCTCCCAGACCCACACCTCAATTGCTCCGTCTGACAACTCCGTCAGTACATTCCCGCTCCAAAAGGCTGCATAGCCCTCAAAGACACCCTGTTCTTTCGTCAGATATTCCACAATGGGCCTTAACTGTGCGGTCTTATCCATACTGCTGTAATGAGCATATCTGACCACACTGCTGATTAGTACGCCTCCTGCTAATGCACCCATAACACACAATTTCAAATTCCCATTCCACTTAAGCTCTAACAGATTATATACCATAATCGGAATGGCAAACACCATAGCCGCCATATTATATCTGTCTGAATACAGCATGTCGGTAAAAGTATACATACCTAAAAAGAGCACATATACCCCCGCAAAATAAAGTGTCAACAGCCACATTGCATCCGGTTTCTTCCATTTACCCAAAAGTGTCCTAAGAACACACAGTACCATGATAAGTACCAACACACAGCTAAAGGCACTGGCCACAGGCATTTTCGGATTATCTCCATAAGAATAGCCGAAGGCACGAAGGGTTCCGAACAACAAATTATAAACCCCCTCCATGGATACCTGCAGGCCCACCCCTGACCAAGTCTCAAAATGACAAACCGGCCCCAGCACTTTAGAATTCACCAGATATCCTGCACAGGAAGAGGCAAATCCTACTGCCGCGCAAAGAAGATATCCCGATGGCTTTCTCTTAATCAGCGCATATAACATAACCGCTCCCAAAAGGGGCAGATACAATACCACCACATGTCTGGCACCGCCCATCCCAGACATAAACGCCAGTACCGCGGTGAACACCAGCAGGATCTTTTTCATGCCGGCAGATGCCTTCCCATAGTGAAACACCATTCCCACCGCAAAGAAGGATATGCTGATAAAAGAAGCATATAAAAGAGCCAGCAGTACATATTCAAAATAGCCGTCTGAAACCGGTAACAGCAGGAAAAGCGCGGAAACCGCATAGATTTTGTCATATCCCATCTGATGAAGCAGATAGTAGTATCCCACAAGCATCAGAAGATAAGAGACAATACAAGTTGCCACTCTGACCATCGTCCAGTCATGAAAGATATGAAAAAAGAAAGAGTAAAATATCTGTATATTCAACACTCGCAGTTCCGTTGAATAGAACCAATTCTTGGAAACTAGTCCGTGCTCCTCATTGAGAAGTCTTGCCAAGAGCATTTCACTGGAAATATCGGAATCAGTCAGTCTGTCCCCGCACACCCACATATAGACAGACAGAAAGCAAAAAAGGCCAATTAAACAGACCCAGGGGAAGTACCTTACATATTTTTTGATTCCATTGGTTGAAGCATGTTCCATATAATATTATATCTCCTTATCCCAGCAATATCCTTCCCCCATCCAACGCACTATCCTGACTGCATACGGCTTGCAGCCCTCACATTTGACTAAACTTACTCCAATCAGACTCCAATCTCATAGACTTGTGCCACAGCCTGCTCCCATTCCCCGCGGACCTTTAACATGGCAAAGATAACATCCCTCACAGCCCCACAGCCGCCCTTTGCCTTTGCTATATAATCAGCACATTCCCTGACTTCGTCGCAGGCATCCGCCGGGCATCCCACAAAACCGCACAGCTTCATGGGAGGCAAATCATTGAGATCGTCTCCGATAAAACCCACTTCCTCCCTGGACAGCCCATTCTCTTGCATGAACTGTGTCAGGTATGATGCCTTATCCTTGATATTCTGTACCACATAATCCATTTTCATCTCCTGCATTCTGCGGGTGGTAGCCTGACACTCCCTGCCGGTCAGCACCATCAACTTAATGCCTGCCCGCTTGGCGGCAAAATATCCGGCCGCATCTTTGGTGCAGAATTTCTTAAGCTCGTTGCCGTGTTCGTCATAATATATGCCGGCATCAGTCATGGTGCCGTCCACATCGATTACCAGAAATTTAATCTTGCATAAGCTCTCTTTATCCAACATCTTAATCTCCCGACTTAGATTCTCTTCTCTTGTATCCAAATCTCATTCGCCGCATAGCATGTGCCGCAGACACAGGGCCCGCATCACAAAATGCTTCATCTATTATATATAGAATCCGTCAAAAAGACAACCTCTATCTGCTTGCGTATATTCTCCAAATACATGCGGTTTCTTGCGTTTACTTCCATCCCCTTGGTATGCTGGCTGGCCATATAGGACTTCACATAATTGGCCCCATCTTTCTGATAGCCGTCAAACCCCGCCACATAGATTCTCTCCACATTCAGCCTCACCAGAAGCTTCATCAGCATTATGACACAGTTGTCACAAACTCCTTTTTCATCAAAAGAAAGCTCGGAATAATTGAGCACATCAGGTTCCTCACATACATCCATCAGATTGGAAGTGATCAAAACCCTGCTGTTTTGTTTCTTATCTTTGAGCGCATCGTAACGCATGGCATTGGAACAGAAGATATAATCCGCATGGTAATCTGCCGGCACAAAATTAGCGGCAATCACCACGGCATTCTCCTTACGGATAAATGTCTCAATTTCCTCCTTATGTGTAAGGATGCTGGCACCGGGTGCAAGAATCAGTACCTTCTTTGCCTTTAACTGCTCTTTCAGAGCATCCATCAGCTGTCCGTCATCCACCTCATGATTCTGGAATTTGCAGTACAGTTCCTCGATATATGCCTCATCATAAGCCGTTTTCTTATGTTCCTCTATGCCCGCCAGAATCTGATTGATCTGCTTGGCCCTAAGCCTTCCCTTTCCAATCAAATATTCCGCATAGTTTCTATGCAGATTGAACTTAGCCGACAAAGAATAGGGGGTACTGTAGCCCCAGGGTTCAATCTGTTTCAACTGAATAATGTAATCGTCTATACCGTCTAACACAGGATTCACATCATAGAAGGCGCCCTGGGTTTTATTCATATAGTCCATAATCAGTTCCATGCACAAGTTACCCGGAGTTCTTCCCATGCCCAGCATGGAGGCATCGATAACGCTCTTTCTCTCACTGGCTTTCATGGCAATAAACTCCTGTGCCAGAGAGTAAGACAGGGCCAGATTCTCATGCAGATGCAGACCGATGACAATAGACTTGTCCAGATTATGTTCAATCAGCGAATAAATCCTGAGTAAATCGGATTTCATCATAGAACCAAAGGTATCTACAATGGAAAAGGCATAGGGCCTGATTGCGTTTACCTTTTCCAACAAATTCAGAATCATTTCATCGGAATAGCCCATGATATTGATCGGGTTACAGAATACCTTGTATCCCTTTTCCTTGGCCTTTTCGATAAAGGAAAGCCCCTCATCGATATCATAATCATGAAAAGTCACCCGGATGGCATCAATAGTCTTACCATCGTAATCCTCAAGCTTATTGATATCATAGCGATTATGCAGGGCCATGGCTGTAAACAGGGTATTGCCCCTCTTTTGGGGAAGCACCGGAACTATCTCGCCGCAGTTATTATACAGGGCCTTATTCCGGTCATACTGGCAGTTGCGCAAAAAACCCACTTCTACATAATCCACCTGGGACTCCACAAGCTGTCTGATAATACTTTTGATTGTATGGAAACCGAAATTCCAATCGTTGATGTACCCGCCGTCACGAAGCGTACAGTCCAATAATTTAGTAGTATTCATAGATTTCTCTTCCTATCTCTTCCTATCTCATTCCTATTTACAAGCATCTGCATCCAAAGCATGTTCCGTGCTCATCATCTGGTCCTGCTTAGTAATAAGCCTTCCGTTCTCCAGCACAGCCTTCATATCCTGATAACATTTCTCCACAGCAAACATCTTACGCCAGGCATCCAGGCTGTTCTGCTTCATCCTCTCAAGTTCTTCCCTCTCCAGTTGACAGATCTCTCTGATTGCTTTCGCTGTCTCTTCTGCATCCGGGTCCCCGCTTAACAGGATACCATTATTTGTTATCATCTCCGTAATACCGCCCACATCCGTGCCGATCACCGGCACACCGTAAGACATGGCCTCCTGGATAGACACCGGACATCCGCCTTCCGTAGCGGATGTGGTAATAAAACAATCCACCTGATTGTCCCTATAATATTGATCAACCGTATCAATGGCTCCCGTAAAAGTATATGTGATATTATCCTTGGCATCTAATTTATGCCGGGCATACTTTCTGACCGCCTCCAGGCTCTCTCCGCCTCCTATGTGCGTCCAGTGTATCTGTCCGCCCTCCATCAGTGCCAGCGCATCTATAATCTTCTCTATCCGTTTTAAGGCAATCACATTGGAGCAACTGAGTAACTGCCATACTTTGCCTGTTCCAAGGGGCATATAACGGGAAGCAGGCTCTGTCCCAAGCCTGCATACATACATTTTGTCTGTCTTTAATTTCGCGCCTTTGACATAATCGGCATAATATTGTCTCCCATAGGCACAGGTAAAGGCAATGCCGGAAAGGCCGGCCTCCATCTGGTGTCTGAAAGGCTGTCTGCATCCCGGTATCCTTTCATGATACAGATCATGTCCATGAGTCCTTGTCACCACACGGACATTGGGATACCTGTTCTTTATCCGGAGCATACTATAGCAATAATACTCATACCAGAAAGAATAGTAGATGATATCTTCTCCTCCTTTGAGCAGTCTGCTCCTTTCCAATGCCTTCTGGTCTGCCAGTGCCTGTGCCAGAAAGGCAAGCGACTGATAAAGCCGCTTGCTGTATTGCTTTTTTGAGCGAAAGATTTCCCGGATTTCCTTTCTTCCATCCCGCTCAAGGACCAAACGGCACAGCGCCTTCATCTTATCCGCCGCCGTTAGAACCGGCCTGGGGAGGCAGACCACCTGCACCCCTTTTGGAATCTCCCACTGCATACCTGCCGCAATCTGCTCCTTTGCCGCATGGGAAATAATGGTCACCTCGTATTCTTTTACAAGCCGCTTTAACTGTGGCATAATAAAACTTTTCTCACCACTGCCATAAGGGAAACTTTCTGTTGCTAATAATATCTTCGCCATCGATACCTTCTTTCCTACACAGTAGGATTGGGATCCTTCATGGCATACAGCACTTTCGCCATCTCATAATCGTAGACATCGTCGATATCCGCCGCCTCCCGCTTATTGACTAGCAGTCTGTAAGCTTTAGGACCATAGTTATAATGCCATTCCCTCACCTTATCCTTGGGCGCAAGATCGATGCCGTTGGTAAAATGATACAACATGGGAAGCTGTTCGGAATTCTTGTGCTCTAACCCCATCTTAAAATTCAGCGGCCCATTCTCATCCATCAGGTAAGTCTGATAAGGAGAACAGGTAATCAGGGAATCATAACCTTCCTGCAATTTCTCCAGATATGTTTTCATAGCCTTTTCATACAGATAAGGCTCCACGCAGGGTGATGTGGCACAAGCCCACATGAGATGATCTCCCTCAATGATATCACATACATACTCTAAAAACATGCCGAAAGGAACGGACTCGTTAGCAAACTGGATGGGCCGCTTCACAGCCTTGACACCGCATTTTTCTCCGATCGCAAGCATCTCATCGGAATCAGAAGACACGATGATTTCATGAAGTCCCTTCACCTGCTTTAACTGTTCAATCTTGTGCTGTAAAAGATTGGAATCCCCAAAAGGCAATATGTTCTTGTTGGGTAGTCTGGAACTGTTCCCCTTTACTGGTACTACTGCTGTGAATTTGTCGCTCATCTCATTCTCCTCCTCTATTCTTCTCTAACTGCGCCGCTATCTTAGCGATAATCGCGGCAATCTCTTCCTCATTGGTAGCTTCTATCGCAAATCTCTTATTCCGCTCAGCCTTTTCTTCCCGCAACGCCCTCTGCTTCTCAATCCATTTGTTATGGCAGTTTTCATCCGAAAGCACCTGTCTGTATTTATCATAAAACCAGTCCCATCGCTGCAGCTTCTTCTGTACCTGAATGGGAAAAGGCTGTTTTGTTCTGTAGGAGGACAGCTGTTCTTTCGTCAGCGCATAAGAAGGGTCTTTCAATACCTCCTCCGCCATATCCGCGAATTTGATATAGCTGGGTTCTTCGTCTACCAGATAAATCTCGTTGATGATATCTTTTCCAATCGGAAACACAGGGTTCTCTTCCTCCACGGTCTGCGCAAACGCTTCATAGGAAGTAATCTTTTTGCCATTGCTGATCAAATGGTGCTCATACCCCTGCGTCACCTCATAAGGGAAGAGCAGGTAACACATTCTTCCCGCAAAGAAGGCTTCCACAATGGTGGAGCTGTTGCCCGTATAGATAATATCGCTGGCAATAATCCACTGTTTCACGGAAAGTTCACTGATCACCTTAAAATTATCACAACGCTCGGCCACTTCCGCCATATGTTTGCCGATATGTCCCGGATGGGGCCTGTAGATCACAAGAATATCATCTCTGCTTTTACACAGCCTCTCCATCCATTCCAGAATGGTCCGTTCAGACTTAAGCATAAAGTCATAATAATCGCGCCAGTCCTCTCCGTGTTTGCGGCACATGCCTGCAATATATTCTTCTGACAGATTATCCGCATAGAAGGGAGATGCAAAGAGCAGAACCTTCTTGTCCATGGGCAGTCCATATTCCGCAAACAAATCTTCCTTACTCCTGTAATAGCCCTTTAGCTCATCCCGCAGAAAATCCATGCCAACATGGCCCACCAGCTTAATGTTCTTAGGGTCCATATGGGCCGCTTCCAAAAGCCGTTTCCGGTTGGCTTCTCCCCAGGATACTCTGACCACCTCTCTGCCGATACCGGTATAATTCTTGAAAACGCCGGCCTTTTCATCCTTGGGATAGACAATGTTCTCCCACTGCATATCAATGACCTTGTCAAAGGATACAAAGTCTTTCGTGTGCCACTCCAGGGATGCATTCTGGTAGCAGGCCATGGTCATGACCACCTTCGCATGATAAATGGGCTTGACCGCCTCCAGCGCTTCCTCGTCCTCGATATGCTTGATCAGAACCGTATAGCCTCTTCTTTCCAGCTCATACTTGATAAGGCACATGTTTTCCAGTTCTCTTACCTTGTGTTCATAGATAATGAGAAAATCTACTTCCTGTACTTCCTTTTTCATTGGGACACCACTCCTTAGCAAAATAGGTGCATGGCGCATAACACCGTAAGCACCTGCGTTTTCTCTATAAAGTTCCCCTCTTCAAACAGCCGTTTCATATCATGACGCAGATCATCCGGCAAAAGAGAGCTCTCTATGCGCTCCTCATACACAGTCTTGATGTATTTCCTGACTTCTACATCATTCTGATACCAATAGTCCATGGGATTCATGGAACTTCGTCCGGGTTTGTGCGATATTTTCTGTACATATTCCGACGCCAGTTTACCGGTGGTTTTTATTTTACGCCGAAAGATTTCACTCTCCCTTGGCCTGACACCCCATTTCTCCCAGACAAAGTCCGCCGCACCAGGGTACTTATCCGCAATCCATTTTAAATAGATATGATGGTTCTTTCTGTACGCAAAAGGCAGAGACATGACAACCGAAATAAAGTCTGCATCCAGAAACGGCGACCCCGTCTCCAAATAGTTCTGTCTTATCATATAGGAGCTCTGCGCACCAAGCAGCCCTCTTGTCGTCAGCGCAAAAACTTCCTGATTCTTATACTGTGTCAAAATCTGTTGATTAAAAGCATACTGCAGTCTGTTGGAATATTGGTTCAACCCGAAAACCGGACTCTGGTCGTTTAACTTCTCATCCTGATAAAAGGTTGATACAATGGCATCACCCACCATACCGGTGTGTTCTATGCCAAAAGCCTCCTGATTGATCACCCTCAACAGACGATTCCCGCCAGTCATACCCAGACAGACCGCCGCACCGTTGTTTTTACAGGTCATCTCGTCCACATCATACATCCAGGTAAGGTCATCCATGGCTTTGTAGAGATATTCATGCTGCAAGGCCATCGCCACCTGGGCGGATATCTTCTGGTCAAGATAATCCAGTCTGCTGTAAGCAATATTCACCTGTTCCTTAAATCCCAGTTCGTGGGCCACCCAGGTTACCATGCGGCTGTCAAGACCGCCGCTTAAATCCACCAGATGTCTGTAACCATACTCCTCATCTTTAGAAAATTCCCGAAAGACCGCCTGCCTAAAGGCGCTGTCAATCCGCTCCACCGCCTCGTTTTCACTCATCTTCTCTCCACCGCAGGGTATTTCGTAATACCTGGTGAGTCTGATACCGCCGCCGGAAATCTTTCCGAAACTGCCCGGAAGCAGTCTGTGAATCTGTGTGACAAAAGTACTGTCATCTATCATATAGCCATAAGTGAGCATATACCTGGCCGCGGTAGGATTAAAATCACAGGTGACGCGATTGGCTTTAAGAACCCGCACAATAAGCCCCACGCAATTGGATATTATCCACCTATCCCCATCCGCATAGTAATACAGTGCCTTGTTGGATACCTGGTCCGTATAGATGATAATATCTCCTGTCAGCTGTTCATAAGAGTAGCCGCAAAAGGCCCCCCGCAGTTTCTTTAAGCAGGCCTTCGCATCTTTTTCCAAAGATAAGGAAAAGGACTTCTGCCAGTCATGATATCCCTCTGCACAGAGGAAATCCTTTTTATTATACACATAGCCATCCAAAAAGCTGATTCGCTCTCCATCCGATATAAAAACCTCATCCTGTGGAAATTTGTGCAGCCTGTCATCGTACTGATAAAAATGACCCAGATTACGATATTCACCCAGGCAGTTGATATTAAACTTCCTGGCAGCAAGCCATCCCCGCAGCCTTATCTGTTCTCCCATATGTCCCACCAATCACTTTCGCAGGTTCAGCACCTGCCCGCACACTGCCTCAATTTGCTCCTCTTCCAGATAGGGATGCATGGGAAGAGACACACATCTTTGACAGATTTCCTCTGTCCGCACACAAGGCACCGCCTCTATCAGATGACCGGCAAATGCCTGCTGTAAATGCATCGGTTTCTTATAATAAACCGCCGTAGGAATCCCGGCTTCCTTTAAGGCCGCCATCAAATGTTCCCTTTCCTCTTTACTATCCACACAGATGGTATACTGTGCCCAGGCACAGCGCATACCCTCAAGAATCACCGGCGTCTTTACCGCGCCCGCAAGGCGTCTGGTATACTCCGCCGCTATCTGATCGCACCGTTTAAGCTCTTCTTCCAGGAAATCCATCTTGGCCAATAAAACTGCCGCCTGTAAAGTATCCAGCCTGGAATTCAGGCCGATGCGGATATTGTCGTATTTGTCTTTGCCCTTTCCGTGTACATGCAGGGAACGCAGTATTTGTGCCCATTCATCATTATCCGTAAAGACTGCGCCGCCGTCTCCATAACAGCCAAGAGGCTTTGCCGGGAAAAAGGATGTGGTGGAGATATCTCCAAAGCTGCATGTCCTGCGCTCCCCGATACAGCCGCCAAAAGCCTGGGCTGCATCCTCTAAAATAAGCATATTGTAGCGCTTGGCTATACTGCGGATCTTGTCATATTCTGCAGGCTGTCCGAATAAATCTACCGCCACTATCACACGGGGTGTGAGGTCGGTATGCTGTATCACATATTCTACTGCTTTCTCAAGGCTTTCCGGGCTGATGTTATAAGTATCTGCATCGATGTCCACAAACACAGGAACGGCTCCTGTAAGAGGCACCACTTCTCCGCTGGCAAAGAAAGTGAAATCCGGCACGAACACCGCATCTTTCGCACCAACGTTTAAGGCCATCAGGGCCAGCTGCAGAGCGTCGGTTCCGTTGGCGCAGGTGACGCAATGCCTGACACCCGCATATGCCGCCAGTTTTTCCTCCAGCTGTGTAACCTGTGGGCCGCTGATGAAATGGGTATCTTGTATCACTGCCTTGATGGCATCGTCCAATTCCTTCTGATGTACCTGATACTGTTTCTTTAAATCCCGAAATTCCATACTGCTTCCCTTCTTCCTCTTCCGGTATATAGTGATTCTGCTTTATGCTATTATCTTGTGGTCAAAACTCCCTGCCCTTGGTAATAGACTCCTCCTGCCCGCAGGCACCTGTCACGACTTTTCTATAATATTTCCCTGCTCGTCCACTCTGCCGCAGACTCTGGCAGGAACCCCTTTGCACAGGGCATAATCCGGTATATCCTCCGTCACCACTGCCCCTGCTGCCACCATGGCATACTTTCCAATCCTATGGCCGCACACGATTGTGGCATTGGCGCCGATGCTGGCGCCTTCTTCCACCACGGTGTGTATATAGCCCTCCCGCCCTTTTGGATAACGCGCTCTCGGTGTCAAGTCGTTGGTAAACACACAGGAAGGTCCCAAAAATACACCGTCCCGAATCTCCACTCCTTCATACACCGACACATTATTCTGAATCTTCACTTCATTGCCGATTGTAACGTTATTGGAAATGTTCACGTTTTGTCCCAGGGAACACCTCTCTCCGATCACTGCGCCGGACTGAATATGACAGAAGTGCCATATTTTTGTACCTTCGCCGATACTTACATGATCATCGATATAGCTGCTCTCATGTACATAGTAGCCCATCAGCTGAATCTCCCTTTAAAATCAATGGTAGCACACTGCTTCATCGGAAACTTTATAATCTCTCCGGTTGCCGAAGACTGATAAATGGCGAGCACCAGTTCCAACGCCCTTTTACCCGCTTCGGCATCCACATAGGGTGCTCTGTCATAGGTGATGGCAGAAATCACATCCTCATACAAGGGTGTATGTCCATATCCGTATACATTAGGCGGATTCTCATGAAACTGTGCCTTCACTTCCTCCGGATCATCTAACACATCCGCGAAACGCCATTCCTCGATGACATTAACAGAACTGCCGCCGGCCTTGACGGTTCCCTTTTCTCCAAACAAATACAGTGTCTCTTCCAGATTGGAAGGATACACGTTTGTGGTCCCTTCCACGATACCATAAGCCCCATTCTTAAATTGTATCAGCGCAATTCCCAAATCCTCCGCCTCGATATAATCATGTTTCAGCTTATCCGTCATGCCCACAACGCTTTCTATTTCATCACCCATCATCCAGCGCAGAAGATCAATGTTATGGATGCACTGATTCATCAGTGCGCCGCCGTCCTGCTCCCAGGTGCCGCGCCATTTCGCCCTGGAATAATATTCGTAATCTCTGGTCCAGCGGACGTGGGCCGTCCCATGGAACATTCTGCCGAAGCGGTCCATGTCCACCGCCTCCCGGATTTTCTGAATAGACTTATTAAAGCGATTCTGGTGACAGGCACATACCTTCACGCCTTCATGCCTGGCTGTCTCAATAATCCTGTCCGCATCGGCAAGAGACAGGGCAATGGGTTTTTCTATGATCAGATTGGCATGTCCCAGGGTCATACAATCGATCGCGATCTGCGCATGTTTGCCGCTCTCCGTAGCAATCGCCACCAGTTCCGGTTTCTCCTTTACAATCATCTCTTTATAATCTGTGTAGCAGTTCACTTCCGCCGGCAGCTTAAACTTTATCATCTTATCCCGCATGTTGCTGGGTTCCAAATCACAGATGGCCACAATTCCTAATCCGTTTTTCTGTGCCGCCACAATATGATTTGGTGAAATCCTGCCACATCCTATCAATGCATATTTCATATAAAATGTCCCTCCTGCAAAGCCTGTACCATTTTATCCGCCGCATGTCCATCGCCATAGAATCTGGGGCGTTCTTCCCGGGGGATACGCTTTGCTTCTTTCGCAAAAGAAAGGGCATCTTCTAAGCTGACTTTCTTTTGCGGATTTACTTTATGAATCCAGTCAATCTGTACCAAATCTTCCCACACTTCCACATCCATCATGAATAGACATTTAGCGCCCGCATAGGAGGATTCCTTCGATACACCGCCGGAATCTGTGAGAATCAGCTTGGCTCTTTGCATGAGTGTCACCATCTCCATATAGCCCACTGGTTCTATGATCTCAAAATTTTCAATGGATTTTGCCCGCTCCCACAGGCCGTATTCTATAAGACATTTTCTGGTCCTGGGATGCAGAGGACAGATTACCTTCTCTCCCAGACATTCCACCAAATGCAGGATGCTCTCCATCCGTTCCTTGGAGGAGGTGTTCTCCTGTCTGTGCCAGGTCATCACGATCACTTCCTGCTCCTGTGTCAGATCAATCTTATCCGAAATCTCCAGATAGGTGTCATACATGATATCGCCTGTCCAATGGGCTTTCTCATAAAGGCCCTCTGCCTGCAGGTTCTTCACAGACTGCTCATCCGGGCAAAAAAGAATATCGGACAGATGGTCCGTCACAATCCGGTTACACTCCTCAGGGTTTTGCTTACTGTGCAGTCTGGGCCCCGCCTCCACATGGGCTGTAGGGATGCACAGCTTGGAAGTGACCAGCGCTCCCGCCATAGTGGTGTTGGTATCCCCATAGAGAATCACCAGTGCAGGCTTCTTGTCTAATAATTCCTGCTCTATTCCTACCATAGCCTTAGCTGTCATCTGACCATGACTGCCGCCGCCTGCCTTAAGATTTACGTAAGGTGCCGGTATACCCAGCTCTTCAAAAAACACATCGGACATATTCTCATCATAATGCTGTCCACTGTGAATAATATTCTGCTCATAACCTGCCTTTTCAAGGGCGTGATACAAAGGTGCCAGCTTAATAAACTGCGGGCGGTTTCCAACGATATGTGTAATCATATTTACCTCCATGATTCCTCTTTGCCAAATCTCAAAGCCCTGGAACAATTAACAGCTCACAGGCGGTATCTTATGCTTCCTTCGCATAACTTAATGTTCATCACAGCCCTATATAATGAATGATAGGGCGCATCACCGCTTCCATGCTCACATGATCCAATGCAAACTGCCTGATCTTATCAGACAACTCGCCCTTGCCCTCTGATGATTCCTTGATCTGCTCAAAGAAACGGATAACCTCCGCCATATCCACAGCGCCTGCGTCATTGGGAAAAGTTTTTGCGTATGGATAATCATCCTCCAGCACATCAATGGCACAGCCAGTAAGAAGGGGCATCCCCTTGGCCAGACATTCCCTGGACTTTAACGCCATCATCTTGCCAAAATACCCCACCTTATACATGCCAAAGGACACCAGTGCCAAATCGCTTTCATCATACAGCTCATCTAACTTTTGTCCTGTAAGTGTGGGATAGAAATGCACATAGTCTTCCAGATGATACTTTTGTACCAATTCCTGATACATGGATTTCTCCGGCCCGTCACCCACCAGATTCAGTTCCACCTGATAAGTACCCGCTCCTTCGTCATAATACTGATACATTCCTTCTATGATGCGCTCATACCCGTGATGTCTCTGCATAAAGGCAACCGCTATCATGGAAAGCCTGTTTTGTGCAAACTGACCCCCAATCTGCCTGACATTTTCCACCACAATCCCGTTGGTGGTGCAAAGCGTGGGAATCCCGAATATTTCCCGATCCTGCGTGTAAGTCACAAACCGGTCCACATAGCGTTTCAGCCGTGGCCTGTAGATGCGTTCCTTAAAATAAAAGGGCCAGGCATTCCACTTGCCAAAGTCATCCTTATCATAAGGATAAGAAAAGATTTCTATGATTATCTTACACTGGGGATATTTTTCCTTAACTTTTCTCCAAAAATACAGATAGGCCCTGTCCGCAACCGTCCTCCTGACATACAAAAAGTCAGGCTGCTCTAACTGCTCCAAAGCCTGTTCATACTCTCTTCTGATAGACATGGTGGGAAAAAGCCCCAGGACTCTTTCCGGCAAAGACCTGGCCGGCGTGATAACCTCCAGCTCCCGCATGTCATAATATTTTTTAAACTCCTCCATCTGCATGTCCATTTTCTTACTGACACCGATGGACTCGCGCCCTCCAAAATGGATATAATAACCTTTTTTCATAATATTGTAATCATACCACACTTACAATTCCAATGCAAACCATCTTACACTATACCGCCCCTCACCTTTTCCATATAATCCCGGTAAATCCCGGCTGAATCTACAATGTTTTTCATGCGGAACTTTATCTTGTTCTTATTATCGACGTCCACGGTCTGTGTGGCCCGCCCCTCCATGTGCATGACCTGCAGGGCCGGACGGTACAACACTGTTTTATGATGTTTCCTGCACCACAAAAGCAGGATATTCTCCTCATAATAAAATCTGGTCTCCGGTGCAAAGACTTTATCCCTCTCTCCAAAATAATCCCTTGAAAAAATCAGACAGGCTCCCATGACGCAGACATCGTCCCAGTTCCTGTCATAAGGCAGTCCGGCTTTCACTTCCAGATTCTGAAAATAACGCCTCATCAGCGGATAAAATAACGGAAAGACTCCCAGCACCACACGATTTAAAAAAATCGTCCTGCGGATCCGTTTTGCGTCCGGTAAGATGTCCGAAATGGGACTCTGGTGAATCTTCCCGTCCGGATTATAAATATCCGGCCCCAGAACGGCAAAAGGCTCCTTTTCATAGGTTTCCCGAATCAGCGTGATAAATTCTTTCTGCGCAAAAATAACATCATTGTTGGCCACTACCAGATATTCCGGCTCCCATTTCTTTAAAGCATAGTCACACCCGGCGTTATTGCCTTTAGAAAAACCATCGTTTTCTTTGCGGCATAACACATCTGTATTCTCCGCCTGCGCATATCTGTGCGCCAGCAATTTACCGGTGCCGTTAGGGGATGCGTTGTCCACAATGACTATACGGGCGTCCTCTTGCCCATCCAGCTGACGGATGGATTGTATGCACTTTTCCGTATCCTCTATTCCGTTATAATGCAGTATCACAAAGCAAATGCATCCCATTATGTGTCTCCCTTCAAAGTGAGGATTCGGAAAACATCCTCACCAACAGCGCATAATATTCTCTCGTCAGCCTCATCTGATCGTAAACGTAAAAGTCCATCTCCTTAACCCTGTCCACCGGATTTTGCATCACCCGGATCCACTCTTCCACATCATAGGGGTCTTTCACATAATTGGCCTTGCCCTGTGTCACCTCCGGAATACAGGTTCTGTCCGTTGCAATCACCACCGTGCCAAAGAGCATGGCCTCCACCGGCGGCATCCCGAATCCTTCAAAGACACTGGGGAATAGGAAAGCCCTGCTATGCTTATAAAGCGCGTTTCTCTCATCATTTTCCACAAACCCGGTAAGGATTACCTCATCCTGTAGTCCTCTTTGGACTATCTGCGCCTGCAGTTTCTCCTGATTCTTCCCGCCTACGCCGGAAATCAGCAGTTTCCCAGGCAAGTCCACCGCTCTCTCCTTGATCTGCCCCATCACCTCAATAATCGTATCCAGGTTTTTGTGGGGTATCAGCTGGGCTATGGTATAGTAATACTCTTTGTCTGCGATATGATACCGTTCGGAAAGTCCCTCAAAAGGCGCCGTTTCCTGTGCTTTCACTGTAATCGGATTATAGATGGTGGTAATATTTTGCGGATTCATCCTATACCGGCTGATAATATCCTCTCTCACCCAGTCAGAGATAGCCACCAAATGTCTGGAAAAACGGGTGTCCAACCACCAGCACAGTTTAGAATAGGCAATCTCATGAAAGGGATGATATTCCGGATAATGCGCCGCCTGCAGATCATGAATCACATTCACATAAGTAATACCCCCGTTAAAGAGGGGCCTGCAGTATACCGGAACAAAACACTTACGAATTCCCTTCCTCCTCAAAAACCGGTTCTGACAGAAAAACTGCCACAAAATCCTGCCTGCAATATTGGCAGAAACCACATTTGTCTCCAAAATCTCTATGCGTTCATCCGCCCCATAGTGCGCCAAAGATTCCCGATTATCCTTCGATACCAGCAAAAAAAGGCGAAAAGGCTCCTTAAGTTTTAAGAAGCCGTCCAAAAGATTTCTAATATAAAATTCTGTGCCCCCCACCTTTCTGGGTCTTAGCCATAATAAATCTACCACTGCCTCAAGCATATATCCGCTCTCCAAACCTCCTTGTCACAACGCTGCTTTCGGTATAGGCACCGAATTCGGCTCCTATTTTCTGCTGTCTTGTTCTAACTCTCGCACTCTTTTATCAAGGATAGCCATTTCCTGGGTCAATGTCCGCAGTTTACGGTTCTGCCTGGAGGCGATAGACGTCAGCGACAGCAGAATTAATATGATAAAGCCAATGGAAAAGATGAACAGACCGTTCATATTATCCTGAATACCGAAAATACGTATAATCTTGGTCAAAATTTCTGGCACCACCACTAAAATTCCCATCACGAAGCCGGCCACCAGCCACAGGAGGGTATATTTGAGGTTCAGCGCCTTTTGTTTTAAGAAATACAAGATTACTATGAAGTAGCTGACCACAAGAACAATCAGTACCACACGCAGATTATTGGGTATCATCGCCTGCCTCTTCCTCCTCTGTCTCTACTCTTTTGCCTCTTCTCAGCCCATAACTCAGTCTGCAGACAAAAATTGCCAGGGTCACTTTGATCATATAATAGATGGACTTTTTAAAGGTAATCGAACTGATGCCGCCCTCCCTGGCACGCATCTGCACCGGTACTTCTTTCACAATGCCAAGGTGCATGATAGCCTCCACGATAGCCTCAGGTTCCGGATAGTCCGTGGGATAGTCCTTGCTGTAAATCTCGATAAACATGCGGTTCACCGCCCGGTAACCGCTGGTCACATCCATAATCTTCTTTCCGGTAGTCAGGCGGATGAGAAAGCTTAAGATATTGATGCCAAGCCGCCGGCTGGCCGAGGACTGGAAGCCTTCCTTTTCCAGGAACCGGGAGCCTATGACCACATCCGCTTCTTTTAATATAAGGGGCTGCAAGAGCTTTTCCAAGTAAGCAATATCATGCTGCCCGTCACCGTCCATCTGTACCGCAATATCATAATCATTCTTGTATGCATAAATATACCCGGCCTGCACGGCACCGCCGATTCCCATATTGATGGGCAAGTCCAGATACTGGAAATTTTCCCGCCTGCAGAGCCTCAAAGTGGAATCCGTGGAGCCGTCGTTGACCACCAGATAATCATACTGGGGCGCCGTCTCCAACATATGGTTTACCACATGCACAATATTTTCCGCCTCATTGTAGGCAGGTATAATCACCAGAATTTTGTTCTTTCTCTCTTTCATCACTGCGCTTCCTCATTCCGCTTTTGAAATTCCTTCCTGAAAAGTTCCCGCAGACGTACTCTCCACAACTGCACGAGCAGAAGGTAATAAGCCATATAAAAAGGTCCGAAAGTATACACCAGATACCGCTGCTGTCCAAAAAACACCAAGGATATGATAAGCACCATCACCACATTGGTTCCCAATATAAGTGCCATCATCTCCGCGCCCTCCTTGCGGGTCCGCTTGTCCGCATAGCCCCAAATCATCAATCCGAGCGCCGTCAGGTATAAAAAGGCCGTCACCAGATGACAAAGCAGGTAAAGAGGCGCATATTGGAAAAAAACCGTACAAATAAAAGCCTGCGGCAGCATCATCAGCGCATGATACAGAACCCTTCCCAGATGAGCCCGAATCAGGGTCAGACCCACTGTCTGCAGATGTCCGGCCCGGATATCGCTGAATTGTTCTGATTCTATGATCTCCGGCGCATGTTCCACATAATATTCCGAGGGCGTCATAAAGCAAATCCCGCCGATCTTACCGATGCCGCCCACAATATCTTTCCACATCCACAGTCCTTCTTGGGCATAGGCATAGCGCTCTTCCTGCGCATCCACCGCGTCATACAAGGCCAAGTATAATCCCTTTAAGACAGGGTCTTCAAAAAGTTCGGCATCCTCGTAATCCGCCTCGTACATGCCTCTGGAGAAAATCAGTGTCAGATACTGGCTGGTACTGAAATTTTTCTCCAGCAGAGAGGTCTCCACTTCCGCCTGAACTTCTTGCCCCGTTCCTTGATTTTCTTCCGCCGCCGACTGCGCATCCTGCGCTGTGGTCCCGGCCGCTTGGGCTGCTTCCGCCTGCCGTCTCTCTTCCACAACGATCTCATAAATCTCCGGATGCTGTACCTTGAGGCCGAACAAATACAGGCTGTGGTCCGTCAAAAGCATCTCATGATATCCCCTGACGATGCCTAACACCAGCAGAACCCCCGAAAGGCTCACCGCCGCACAGCCTGCAAACCCTATACAAAACCGGAGCAGGCCTTGCCGCTTTCCTTTGCCATGTCTTCGTTTACACACCAGATAGAGAAATACAATCCCGCACACCCCAAAGAGTATCTGCATCTGTGAGCGGACTGCCGACAAAAGCAATGTCATAAAAAATGCGCCGGCAAGCTGCACGTAGCTCTTTTTCCACACGGCTTTCAAAAGAACAATCAGAAACAAGTAGAAAAGGGAGTATGCAATCCCTTCCGTCAATATAGTCTGGGTCATCACCGCCCCGGGCATCTCAATCGTATAGGGATACAATGCCGGAACACAAAGTAAAATGCCCTCTATCGGATGAAGTCCAAACTGCTTTCTAAGGGTCTCCTCCAAAAATACCACCGAAAAAGATGCCAAAAGAGCCTGCTCAATGATCACTGCCCACAGATAAGAAGCATTTCCAAACAAACATTGATTTGCCAGCAAGAACAACGGATAAACGGGCATGACACCCTCATGCCAGCGGATACGGATATAGCTGCCGCTGTCATCAAACAGCACCGGTCCCTCATGACCCGCCAGCAGGAAAAAGGCCAAAACCGCCGCAAACAGCAGTATCTGGAAACCATATTTAGTTAAGAAACGCTTTCCCTTTTCCATAGGTTCATCTTCTCCGTCTCTCGTAATCTGTGTCTCCTTTTACAAATCCGCAAACACTTCTTCTTTGCTGCGCTCCACGACCTTTCCGTTCTCCACCTCATAGATCACATCTACGTTGCGGATTGTGGTAAGTCTGTGAGCGATGATAAGCATAGTCTTCATCCCCTGCAAATGTTCAATGGCCTCCATGACTGCCGACTCCGTCTCATTATCCAAAGCAGAGGTGGCCTCATCCAACACCAATATCTCCGGGTCGTGATAGAGTGCTCTGGCAATGCCGATTCTCTGTCTCTGCCCGCCAGATAACCTGACACCTCTGTCACCTACAATCGTATCAAGCCCCAAAGGCAGGCTGTCTATGAAATCCGCCAGCTGGGCCTTCTTCATGGCAGCACGCACCGCCTCCTCATCTATCTCCGCTTCCTTGACGCCAAACGCTATATTATTTCGGATAGTATCGTCCGACAAATAGATAACCTGGGGAATATAGCCTACCTGCGCATGAAAGGTCTTGGGCTTTTCATGGACATTGATCTGGTCCGCCATGACCACACCCTTCTGGGGTGTCAAGAGTCCCAGAATAATATCCACCATGGTAGTCTTTCCGGAACCCGTTGCCCCTATGAAAGCCGCCGTAGTTCCTTTTTGAATGGCAAAGCTTACATTGTCAATCACCGGTTCCTGTGTGGCCGGATAGTAATAAGTTACGTCTTTTATGTGGATGGCATCCTGCAGGGTCCAATCTTCTTTAACTTCCGAATCCTGCCTGCCCACATAATCCTCAATCTCCCGCAAGTCATGATACACCAATTCCACAGAAGGAAACGCATAGAGCATATTGGTGGCATGTTCGTTGATTCTGCCAACGCTGGGCATCAGACGCATAGCCGCCACCGCAAAAGCGGCAAGCTGTGAGACGAAATAAATCATATCCGCCTGGCCGAAGAGAAGCTTTACCACAATCGCCACCAAAAGACCCGTCATGGACACCGCCTCCACCATATATTTGGGCATAATGGAAATGGTTCTGGCTACCTGCAGACCCTTTGCATACTTGGTAAAATACCCCTGAAACTGGTCCGTAAAATAGGATTCCCGCTCCAGAATCTTAATCTCTTTGATGCCGCCGAGGGCCTGATTCATCCACTGGAAAATCTTTCCTTGATATCCCTGGTTCTTTAACCCCAGTCTCCGGCTGTACTTTCTGGTTGTCAGAGAGAAGATGCCCACAAAGAGCGTCAGAAAAGCCAGCACAATGATGGTGATGGATTTGCTCAGCGTCAGCAGATAGATTACCAGCACGGCACAAACCACAAGCTCCGCCACCAATTCCAGAGAATACAGGACTACCTGCATAAAGCGCGAGGTATCCTCATGGAGACTTCGCTGCAGCGTGGCGATGTTACTGTTCAGATGAAAGGTGTAGGGTTCTTTCATATAGGCGTCCAAAAGTCTGGTGGACAATTTCATCTGCGTATTGTAAGAAAACTTGAAAATATATTTCTTTTCCAGGATAAGATATATGTTTTTAACCGCATAAATGAATATGATCAGACACGTAAGCGCTATCATAAAATCGTTTTGGGACCGAAAATGAAATCCCTCGTAAACCATCCGCAGATACCAGGTGTTCCCAATCTTATCCACATTCGTAAGAATATCCACGTAGGGCATGAAAACCATTACGGCTGCCAGTTCCAGAAAGCTTCCCGCCACAATCGCTGCCATGAGAAGAGCAATCTTCATCTTATCTCTTTTGTCAAATATATAGGTGAGCTTGGAAAACACAGACGCTTGCTTGATTTTATCTACTTTGTTCATATAGGAATGACTCCTTCTATCCTTAATTTGCAAAAAGGCTCTGATTAAGATTATCTCTCGAACTCTTGTCGCTGATCTTTTTTGCCGGAGCCCCCGCCCAGGTAGTGCCCGCCTCCAGAATATCCTTTGTCACCACCGCATTAGCTCCCACGGCCACATCATCCGCTATCCGGACAGCGCCGATCACTTTCGCGCCGCTTCCAAAATAACAGTTGTTACCAATCACGGCCGCCTCATGGCTTCCACCTGTGGCGCCGATGGTCACGCCCTCCTGCAGGCGGCAGTTTCTGCCAATCTTAGCTCCTGCGTGCACCACAATCGTGCCGTAATGCGCAATGGACAGCCCGGGACCGAACACATTGACCGGCAGTGTCATCCCCAGCCGCACGCTCAGCCGGTGAAACCGGTAACCGTAAAATTTCCGCAAGATGACGCCGGCAGGTCCCTGCTTACAGTTCTTGTAATACTCCACCCTGCGAAGCAGTCTTTCCAGTTTCCAGATTTCGTCTCCCAAAATGCGGGGCCTGTTGTCCTTCTGCCTTCCCAGGGCCAGCTGATCCTGTTTCAAATATTCATAATATGCCTCTTTACTGCTAATCATAGCATAACACCATACCTTTTACCGCTCTCACGGACTGCATATTCTACAGCCACACCTTCACCTGGGAAAGATACTCTGTATACCCGGCTTTCTTGTTGGCCGCCCCTCCCTCTATTTCGTGTTTTTCCAACTTACACTTATCCGGTGACTGCCTCACAAACCACTCATACTCTAAATCCAGATTGCCGATGTCCAACACCCGATAGCCTTTGCGGAACAATTCCAGGGCAAGGAACTTGGCCGCCACTCCCACTGATAACAAGAACAGCTTGTCCTTATCATAAGCCTCACAGGCTTCTAAAATCCTCGGAATCGCTGCATAAGCGTCTCTGGGCGGGCAAATAATCCGCTCCACGCTGTACGCTGAAGCAAGCAGATCGTTGCCCACGCCATTGTGGGTCTTTGTGCCCTCTACCACCACAATCTTCTTATTTTCCCATATTTTTCTGATTTTCGCAAACCATGCATCGCAGGGACTGCGGTCATTGGCATAATAATAACAGCGTGACACAAAAGTCGTATAGTAAATTCGGTTGGGATTACAGTATTTTTCATACGTTTTCCTGCAAAACAGCAGGTGGTCCTTCCAGAACTGTCTGCTGGCTTTCCGGTGGTCGGAAAGGGTATCGAATATCCCCGGTATGGTCACAATCAAGTCATCGTAAGGATAGGCCAAAATTTCCGCAAGCCCTCTTGCAATCTCCGGCGAAGCCTTCTGCAGCATCAAATCGCCGCCCTTGATCATCACAATTTCCCCATCCCCAAACCTAACCATGCTCTTATTGGTCTGCAGCAGCTCGTCGATGGTCTCATCGATGGTATGCACCCGGATTCGGTTATGCAGTATGTTCTTTTCATATAGAAAGTAGACGATTGCCGCCAAAATATCTTTTATTTTTCTTTTCATAGGCTTCGCTTCCCTGCCAGTTTATCGTTAATACAAGTGTTCCCGCACAATCCGCTCCCACATACCCATGATGGTTTCGTAATAAGTCTCGAAATTATATTTCTCCGCCACGGCACGGTATCCGGCCGCTCCCATCTGAAGCATCCGGTTCCGGTTCTTTAACATCTCATCCATTTTCTCAAGCAAATCCTCTTCCCTGCAGTCCTGAAACCAGAGGCCCGTAACGCCCTCCTCCACATAGCATGCCGTGCCGTTGGTGTCACTGACAATCACCGGCAGAGAATAGCTCATAGCCTCAAGCTGGGACACCGACGCCATCTCTAAGGTGCTTGGAATCACATACAAATCCGCCGCCAGATATTCTCTCTCCATATCCCGTCTGGCTATATTGGTCTTCACCACCGCCATATCTTCCATATGGTGCTCTCTGACATACTGCCTTACCTGTTCACAATATTCCTTCTGAAAACGGTTGGTGGCTTCTCCCACCAACGTCACATGCAGCCTGTATTTATCTTTAAGCTTCTCCACCACACGAAGCAGCATCAGATGATGCTTTCGAATCTCATACTTACCGATACAAAGAATATGTATCCTGTCATCCGCAAAATACCGCCTCTGCTCCGGCCCGCACTGGGGCTTCACCACAAAGGGAACAAAGTAATCCTCCGGTTTGATGGAAGTTCCCGGCTTCTTCGTTCCCATCACCGGCGTCATGCGTATTTTGGGAGAAAATCTGCCCACCAGCCGGTGCAGCATATCCTTCTTGACCGGTTGTGACCAGAGTGGATTCTGATTATAGAGGATACAGGGATACCCCTTTTTCTTACAAATATGATAGGCCGCCATGGAATACAAGGAACGCTCCCTAAGAATCACCACATCCGGCGCAAATTCATAGATCAGCCTGCGAAGCTTTCCCATGGGCGGAAAGCCATGCTGAATCTTAAAGACGATGGCTGTAGGGTCTTTTCTGTGCAGCACCTTCACATACAAAAAGTCCAGCACCTTGTAGAGCGGCGAATACCCCAGCACAATCGGCGTCACATCGGAATAATCCTCGATGATCGCCGCGTAGTGACTGATAAAGCGCACTTCATGGCCCCGCTCCACAAGCCCCTTCATGATATCCATCTGATTCGTATGATAACGCGGTGCCACATACAGAAATCTCATCGTTTCCTCCCCCTGCAAAGTTTTATGACAATCGTGTCATTTCCTCCATGCATAGCACATCAATCGTCTGAGGGCTTGTCTATATACTTATTCTCTTTCAGGCTGTACTTTCCGCCCTTTAGGAATTTGTGCTTAATCACCCACCAGCCCGGCACCCAGATATACTTATGCATGGCCGGAGACGCACTGCCGATCATCCAGCAGTTCCTGTCGCAGTTCCTTGTACATCTGCGCACCTCCTGCGCCTGGGGGGAATTCCACAGTTCCTCAAAGCTCTGCTTACGCAGATTGCCCATGACGGCCTTTTTCTCCATGCCGTTACAGGGAATCACATCGCAGAACGGGTCGATAAAGAAAGCGTTTCTGGACATATCGCAGGGCAGAAGCCTTTTATTGCCGTAAATATAATTGATCAGTCCATGATTGAAATAGGCTCTAAACCACTTCTTGGGAGACTTGCTCTTTAACAGTTCATTAATCAGCTTCTCAAAATTCTGTGCCACCTTGTACTTATTCTCAATCTTATTATCCGTCTTGCGGAAATAGAAAGAATTGTGCAGGGTGGCCGTGGCAAATTCCATATTCATATCGTTGGCTATGTTGTAGAGAGGCACCAGATCTTCGCAGTTCATATCCTGCACCGTCATCCCAAAACCCACATCCGGGTGCTTCATCTTAACCAGTGTCTTTAAGGTCTGATAACCCCTGTTAAATCCGTCAGGAATCCCCCTGATTTTATCGTTGGTCTCCTGTAATCCTTCGATGCTGATACGGATGCCCACCTTGGGGAACTCTCTGCACAGTGCAATAATGCGGTCTGTAAAGAACCCGTTGGTAGAAATGACAATCCTGTCAGATTTCTTGTAAAGCTCCCGTACAATATCCGGAATATCCTTTCTGATAAAAGGTTCCCCGCCGGTGATATTGGTAAATGCCATCTCCGGCAGCTTCTTAATATCTTCCAGGGTGATCTCTTCCTCCGGCCTCGTGGGGTCCCTGAAACAATCACACATATTACATCTCGCGTTACATCTATAAGTCACAATAACAGTTCCGTATAATGTTCTTTTTGCCATATTAATACCTCTTTTATCCGCACTTCGTGCTCCTTGCTCCATAAAATCCGTCTGCTTCGCATCCGCCCGACATTCGCAATCCGCACGCCGTGCTCCTTGCTCATGTCGGATGTTCGTCAAGTATACACATAGATTCATGCAAGCATGATCTATGTGTACACTTTCCTCACTATTTTATCACAATATACCCCAACTGTGTCAAAATTTATCTCTTTGCAGTTCTCGCTGTATTGCCGGCATAGTTCTGGGTTTTCCCATAAGGTTTTGATATGCTCTGTCAGTTCTTCTACGTCGCCGCCCCGGAAGATTTCTCCGGTTGTGCCGGCTTGCACCAGTTCGGGTGCACCGCCAAGGTCGGAGGCCAGCACCGGTGTGCCGTACACCAACGACTCCATCACGGAAAAGGGACCGTTCTCATACCACTCCGAGGGATATACGCTGAACCGTGCGCCTGCGATTAGTTCCTTTAAGGCATCCCCTGTCACAAATCCCTTATTCGTCACATTCCCCGTCTGGTCTACCAGGTCCTGCAGAGGGCCGCTCCCCGCAAACACAAAGGGAATCCGGGGAAGCGCCTTACATGCCTTTAACAGGGTCTGTGTTCCCTTTTCCTGGGCAAAGCGTCCGAAATAGAGCACATAATCTTTGGCCGTATCCCGTTTGACAGCCTTTCCTGCATCTTCATCGATAAAATTACGCAGCATAACGGTCTTCTTTTCCAGAAGCGGATTGGTGTCCAGCTGTTTTTTCATAAATTCGCTGGGACAGATGATTGTATCCACCATGCTGTAGGTGCGGCGTTTGTCATAGAATTTCGCCTCTATCGTGCCAAGCAGGCTCTTTACTCTGGAATTGTGGATACAGCGGTTCTTACTGCAGTTTCCAAAATGGCCGTCCCGGCAGGCAAAGCATATCCGTCCTGTGGATGGAATCCGCATCATGTGATTGGGGCATACCCATTGGTAATCATGGGCCGTATACACGATTTTTACCCGTTTCCTTGTCTTTTTCTCATAAGCGCGGACCGCGTAAATCACGGAGGGGGTGAGCTGAAAGTTGATATTGTTCAGATGCACCACATCCGGCTTCATATCCCGCAGCACCATGCCCATTTTCCGCTTGGCTTCCAGGGAATAGACGATACGGAAAGGGTACAGCAGTTTCTTGAGTTTTCCGGTGTGAAAATCCATGTTGGAAGTGTAGCATTCTAAACGATTGCCCACAATACGCCCCTCATGCTCCATGCCGAAATACTGCACCTCATGACCTCTTCTTTGTAATTCTTCCCCTAATTTAAAGATATAAGTCTCTGAACCGCCGTTTTGATACAAAAACTTATTGACCATTAATATCTTCATACGTCTCTTTCCTCTGGAATTACTCCCATTTTGCATTATATAATCCCATATCTTCATAAATCGGAATATAAGGGCTCCACTTTTCACCGCTGTATTCGTAAATCCAGCCCTGGTATTTGGATGCATCATACGGAAGCGGCTCCTTTAATTCTTCACCGTCCATCACATCCATCGTGCCCACCACACCCTCGTAAACCGAGTAGGTAAGATGATGCATCTGTCCATTGGAGGGCACCGGAAATTCTTCATGGGGCACATTCCAGCGCTCACACAGATAGTTCAGCCTCTTGGCTATAAAAAACTTATTGTACTTCACATTGGCATAATAGTCTTTGAAGGTTCCCGATGATTTTCCTTTGAGGTTCTTATCCTGCCACATCACCTGGTCCATCTTCACGGACGCCTCTATCTCTCTCACATACTCATCAATCCCGGTATCCAGGAGTTTTTCAAAAAAGGGCAGAAGGGCTTCGTATTTCTCTGTCATCCGCTCCTGAAACACAGGTGTATCATAGAGAAGCATATACCAATTTAAAATAGACGCAAAAAGCTTCGTGTGCTCCACCACGGAATAGGTATAATTGACAAACCTTCCCTCCATGGCTTCCACGTTCCGCTCCCCGAAGGTATGTTCATAGTCCCATACCGGTCCCGTATAAAGCTTGTCGTCTCCCACATCTTTATAAAAATACATGCTGGTGACAGCCACATCCGTATCCAGAGAAATCTCGTCCACCAAGAAGGCGCTCACCAAACTGTCCAAATCCAGATATTCCCACACGGCAGGATCGCCGTTTTGTACCATCTGATCGATCATATCCACATAACCTGCTATATAATCCACCTGCTCTTTCGCAGCATGGGCCGGCTCTTTGATGCTGAACAGAAAGCCTGCGGAAGTCTCAAAGCCGTTTAGCTCCCCGCCGTAATATTCCCCTGTATCCTTTTCGATCAGATAGCCGCCTTCTGTGGTATGAACATGATCTAACAAGTACCCCTTCCGGTCCTCCTCCTCAAAATGCGCTGCCTGCTCGATATTCGGATTGTACTGCTTGTTCTCCTTTTCCAAGTTATAAATATCCACCCGGCCTTCTCCCACCGTCACCGACTCTGTCAGCAGATATATCCCGGCATATTCACCGTTGCAATACAAATCCACCCAGGTTCCCTGTACGGTATTCTTCATCCCTAACTGCTCCGCCATATCCAGAGCAATTTTGCTGTTGAGTCTGCTGCCCTCACTCCACAGGGCAAGCAGCCGCCATTTATCCCCTTTGCGCAGACCGCACAGTGGATATTCCTCCTGCAGCTTGATGGTATAGGGTTTCTTGGGCCTGTCCCAGGAGACATTCCCGCGGGAAACAATCTTTGGCAGGACATTCTGGTACTCTGTCATACCATTGGCAAGAACCACACAGATGTCTCCGGATTCCAGATTGTGCCGCGCTTCATTCACATACTCCATATTGCCGCTCTGGGTGTTGATAAAGATGGCAGGTATGTTGGCGGATTTCATGAAAGTAACCTCATAATGGCTGACTTCATGGGCTTCATCTACGATGGATACCAAATATTCCGTATCTTCCTCCCAGGTGAAGATATCCCCCTTTTCATAGGTTTCTCCCCCAATCTGTACGCTGTCTATGCCCCCATCGCCCACTTTTACATTATGGTGGTCCACACAGGAGGGCAGGAAGAAATAAGACTTTCCGTCCTCCTCATCCTGCCACAGACTCACCTGATTGGTACTTTGCTGCATGTTCACATCCACAAAGGGTATCCCCCCTTCGGCCTGCAGCACAACACTGTTTCGTTCCAGATCATGCAAATAAAACAGCCCTGCGCACAATAGAATCGAAAGCAGCAGTACCATGCCATATCTCTTCCGCATTACTCTTTCTCCCTCCGGCAGGCGTCTTTCCCCTGCTTCGCCGCCTTCCTATAAATCGCCACGGTCCGGTTCACCACATCATCCCAGTTATATTTTCCGCAGATAAAATCCGCACTCTGTTCTCCATATTCATGTACAATTTCCGGATGGGCCAGCATATACGCAAGCTGTCTTCTTAAATCCGGCACATCCCCTTTGCGGAATGTAAAGGCCTTATCCTCGGCCACCTCCGTATTTTCGCAGATGTCGCTGACCAGACAGCAGTTGCCGTAGCTCATAGCCTCTAAGAGCGTGAGGGCCATCCCCTCCACATCGCTTGGCAGCACAAAGGCATAGGCGTTGGAATAGAGTTCTTCCAAAATCTGGCCCTGCACGAAATCTGTCATGATAATTCTATCATCCTGGGCCGCCATACGGTGAATCTGCTCCATATATTCCATAGCCTGACTGCTGCCGCCGGCAATCACCAGCTTCTTATCTGTCTCAACCTGTCCAAAAGCTTCAATCAGATAATGCGCCCCCTTTTCCGGCACAATCCTGCCAAGAAACAGAAAATATCCATCCTTCACAAGGCCGTACTTCTCCGTGATCAGCTCAGCTTCCCTGTTTATGGGCCTGCTGATGCCATTGGGAATATAGGTAACCTCTCTGTGATAAGTATCCGCAAAATACTGTTTCACATTCTCGGAAAGCACAATCACTTCATCCGCATACTTTGCCGCCATCTTTTCACCGAACTTGATCACCGTTGAGGCAAAATTACCCCATTTGGCCCTCTGCCAGTCCAATCCATGAACCGTCACCACAATATTACGTCTAAAAAGTTTCGGTATCCAAAGCATAGCGCAGGGTCCCTCCGCATGATAATGGAACACATCATAGGGATGAAAGAGCGCCATAACCGTTGCAAAGAAAGCATAGACAATGGCATTTAAGCTGCTTCGTCTGAAGGTGGGTACAATATAGACCCGCACCCCTTTATAAAATCTCCGGCCCTTCCAGCCGTACTCCTGGTCATATTTCTTACCGGACACATGATGGCCAAACCGGTTGTAAGCGTCCACCCGGTGCCCCATTGCCGCAAGCCGCACGGAAAGCTCCTCCACCACCACTTCCACGCCGCCTTCCCTGGAAGGAATTCTCTTATGGCCGATCATGGCAATGTGCAGCCTCTTCTTCCTGGCCCGTTTCAGCGCCTTGCTCTCCTGATGCACATAATAAAGGAAGGCAAAATTGGTGTTCAAATACCGGGGCAGCATACGCTTCGGCTCCCGCAGAATCCGAAAAACCCACTCCATGCACAGCTTCTGCATCCACATGGGGGCCCGCTTGATGGTTCCCGCCGTAAAGTCAAAAGCCGCCCCCACACCAATCATCAGACCCTTCACTTTGTGCCTGTGCTGGTGCATCCATATTTCCTGTTTGGGCGCGCCCAGGGCCACCCAGACAAAATCCGCTCCGCTGTCATTGATCTTGCGGACAATCTCTTCATCTTCCGCTTCGCTAAGTTCCCGGAAAGGAGGGGCATACATACCGGCAATCTGCAGCTTCGGATAGCGTCTGTTCAAAACTTTCTTAAGTTCTGTCAAGGTATGCTGTGTGCTGCCATAGAAGTAATGCCTGTACCCCTTTTCCTGGGAAAGGGCCAGAATCTCCGGCATCAAATCGGGCCCCGGCACACGCCTTGCCTGGGAGAATCCCCGCCAGCGGCTCACGATAGAAAGAGGCTGTCCGTCGGGCAGCGCCATGGCGGCGCTGTTCTGTACGCTGCGGTAGGCTTTGTCCCGGAAAGCCATCACGGTGGTATGCACATTAGAGACGCAGATATAGTCTCCTTTTAAGGCATCCAGATTCTGTGTAATGTAAGAAATTGTCTGCTCCATATTGGTGACATTGATATTGGTCTTTAAAATTTTACAATAAGTCAGCTCGTCAGCGTGTCTCACGATCCCGTTCCCTCCTTCTTTCTTTCCATCCCATGCCCGCTATGGCCAAAAGCGCCCCGGCCATCCCGCCAAGCGCCACACTGCCCACTTCATAACGCAGCGTCTCAAGCCCAACCGCGTTACCCGTTATCACCTGCATGGGGGTTTCCGCGTCCTTGTAATTCATGACACGATACCCCTCATAGGATGGGTCATCCGCACTGGAAAGATAAACCCACGTCTCTTCTAACCCGTCCGTATAAAAACGCTGCACCACATAACCTGCCGGCGCCTCATATACCAAAGCGCATAAGACGCCGCCTGCCATGCAGCCCGCCAATGTTACAGCCAAGATAAACTTTTTGTGCGCTTTCCAAATCTCCCCCGCACGACTGATCAGGAAATCCGGCAGGCCTGCAAGGGGAATCCTAATTTCTCTTTGACAAGCCGGAACCAGACAAAAGGTCTGCTCCCCCTCCGGCTGCCTGAACAACAAAGCCCCCAGGAAGATCAAAGTAACATTCTTAAAGGAAGTATTAAATAACAACTGTTCTGTCCAACCTGCCGCCAGAAAACAGACCAGTATGACCAGCTCCCTGGTCTTCTGTCTGTGGGTCAGATAAAAGGACAGTATAAAATATCCGATCATGAGAATGCCAAAGAGAATCAATCCGTAATTAATATAGCCCATGACATAGGAATTGTCCATGTTCATGGAAGATTTCACCACCTGAGAAATATCCACTCCAAAAAGGCTCTTGTACTCCGGCACCAGAAATTGCTGCGCCAGCCATATCCGTGTATTGAGCTTCGCATTGAGGGCCTGTACATAGCCGCACAGGGGATGATCAAACAGCATACCGGGCAGCACAAAAGATAAGATCAGGCACACCGGCAGCACCAGATTTGCCAGAAGCTTTTCCAAAATACAAAACCGGGGTCTAAACTGTACATAAAGGCATCCCGTCAAAAGCACCCCCACAATCCCAAACCCCGTGTAACTGACAGAATATAGAAACACCAGCACATTGCCCGCCATAAGCAGAATATAATGCCGGAATCTGTACCGTTCTCCCATCTCATACAAGAGCAGGGCACAGAGCGTCAGATAGGTGATATGCAGGATATTGGGATGGGTAAATCCCAGACTCCAGCGGAAAATATGTCCAAGCCCCATCTTCATGTGTACCCGGTAAATCGTATGTTCCAGCCGGAAAAAAGAAAAAATGCTTAAAAAAACAGCGCACACCGACCACACCCACAGTCCCACATGAAAGACCTTCTTTACGCTGATGCCCTTCATGCCAAGCACCAAAAAGCCTATAAACAGGATACCTAAGGAGCGGGAACGGCAATAAACCAAAGACATCAGGGAAAAAAGCACGGTCAACATACCGAACTGCCTAGCCGTATAGGGTGTGACGAGAATTTTCAAAAGTCCGCATAAAAGTCCCGGCACCACAAGAAGTATAAAGAGCTTTTGGCCCTCATAAAAACCTAGTCCCTTGGCCAGAGACAACAAGATAAAAAAGCCCCAGAAAAAGGCTTCCGTCAACGATATTTTCTGCTCAAACTGTTTCGCCGGATTACCCATTTTTTCCCTTCCATTCCGAAGTACACTGTATCAAATCTGCCAAAGCTATATACAACGTCCTCACGTTTCTGTCATATCATCTAAAATCATAAGCGCCGGCCCAAGGGCCCATGGATAAGCGCCATATCTTTGCGGATACTGGGCAAAACCTTCGCACTCTCCGGAACAATCATAAACCTTCCCCTCATGGATGGACCTTGCCAGAGAATCCTTTCCCCGCCCCAAAGCCTGTCTGTAGTTGTCGCCTACAAGAATCTTTAACTCGATACCCTCTTTCAGCGCCGTGCAGATCATTCCCGTGACGGAAGTATCAAGCGGTCCTTCCAGCGCCTGTAACTGCCAGGAAAATGCGCCATCGCTCCTCTGATAGGCAAGCACCGTGTCCATCAGCCTGACAAAAGGTGTCCGCAGACGCTCCCTCCCATAATCTGACAAGAAGCACCCGGACATGCCGCGAAGCGTCCAGCCCACAGCCCGGCCCCAGCCGATAATCCCATATTTACAGCCCTCCGCCATGTCATAACCATGATAAGGAAGCCCGCTCTCACCGTCCATGCCATAGGCAAGAAAATTGGCAATCTGCTTTAAGGCCAGTTCCATACATTCCTGTCTGTCAAAAGCCATGCCATAGCGATACAAAAACGGACACACAAGCCCCAGCATATCCGCAAATACATAGCCGTTCCTCTGCTTTGCCCGGTAGAGAAGGCTTCCCGTCTCGTCCTTAGCATACTCCATGGCAAAGGACGCCATCTTGTCCACCGCCTCCCGGTACTGTCTGGTACGGGTATCTTGCTGCCAGGATGCCTGTTCCTTATCCGCAGACCGGCTTAAATATTGCTCCAAAAAGGTCTCACCCGCAACCAGATCATCCAGAAAATAAAGCGGCATCCCCTTCTTGCGCCATCTGTCAAAATAGGCTTCCAGAACGCTTTCAATCTGCCTAACCTGCCCCTGTGCCAGCTCCACATCAAAGGACTCTTTCTTCCACCCTTTTCCACACTGCAAGGCAAGCTCTGTCCGACAATGCCACAAGCCCTCCGCCAGAAGCCCTGTGGGCCAAAAGATCATATCTTTGGGCGCAGCCTTCCTGCCAAGCATATACTTCTTTACAAAGCGTTTCAGCTGCATCTTCCTGTCCGGCACACCATACGCCATCAGTTCTGTGCAGGCATTTTCTATCAGCAGTGTCTTATCCATATGCACTCCATTTCCTACGGATTCTTCCAAGCAGTTATTCCCGCAAACCGGTAATCTTCTTCGCTACAATATTCCACAGATAGGCAAATTCATCCGTCTTGTGAAATACCAGCAGAAAAACTCCATTATAGAATACTGTTATAATCAGTACCATGGCCGCAAAGGAAACCATGGTCACCTGCCCCATGACGCCATGGCGGATGGGAATCATCACAAGCGCCACCCCTAAGATGACCGCCATATACTTGCAGGAGTCTATAAAATAGGACCAGGCCTTCCTATCAAAACATACCCTGTAAATAATCACAGGCCGAATCAGATTTGCCAAAATCCCCGAAACCAATGTGCCCACATAGACCCCGGCTACGCCCATCTTCTGTACCAGAACGATGGACACCACCAGATTGATGCCTCCCTGTATCAGGGGCAGGTATCTGTCCTGCTCGAACAATCCCGATGCAATCTTAAAATTCAAAAGCACCGTGCGGCCGCCTTTCAAATAGAAATCCACCACCAGGAGGGTCACTGTCAACTCACTGATTATCCAGCTTTCATCCAGCCACAGACCGCCAATCAAGGGCGACAGCAAATGCCAGAATCCCACCGCCCCGAATCCGAAGAGCCAGCAGGCAAAGAAACGATACACCTTAAAGAGGCTGTACTGTCTCTCCTTAGACTCCGTGGCCACCAGATTGCCAAAACCGGAAATCACCGAATCAAAGATGATATTTACGAAGTTTCCCACATACGTGATGATATAAACATAATTATCCACCACCGCAGAAGTGTCCACATTGACAAAGGAAGAGATAATGATCTTATCCGTCTGCAGTCTCGCCACATCCCCCACCTTATGGCAGATCAGCGCCTTTGTCTTCGTAGCCACCACCTGGGTATCCTCTCTGTTTAGCTTCTCCACATTTTTATCTTTCAGATAAGGATACATCCTGCCCAGGTACAGGCTCACAAAAATCTTCTGCAACAGTTCCACAAACGACTGGGCCAGTAGAAAGAACAGAAAATTCTTGGTAAGCACCAACACCACAATCTGTATGAGTGTCACCACAATCTTGGTAACTGTGTTGATGTTGGTCTGGATATAATTTTTCTGCTCAGCATTGACAAGACTGTATTTATAGGTCACAAAATAGCTGATGACCGTATTGAACAGAAAAATATAATAATACAGCGTCAGCTCCCGCATAGAGAGGCTGCCGGGGTTCTTGAGAATATATTTCAGAAAAGGAGAGATTGCGATTCCAAGCACCGTAATCACACCGGCAATGGAAAGATATGCCCTCTTATAAAACCGCATGTAAGATTTGATCTTCTCCCGGTCGTTTTGCGCCACCGGCTTATAGAGACTGTAATTGAGCGCCGTGCCGATTCCCATTTCCGTCAAAGACAGTACGCTCAGCACATCGGTATAGATACCGTTAACCCCTAAAAGCGTCCTGCCAAGCATCCGGATAAAAATATCCCTTTGCAGGAAATTCATCAGTATGATCACAATATTACTGACAAAACCGAATATGATATTTTTCCTGGCCTGTTGTATTCTGCCCATATACCGCTTCTCATTCATTTCCATGCCACAGTTTACGAATTTCATCCCCTGCCTGTCCGGCTTTCCGGCAGTACGCCGGCATAATCTCCGCAAGACGTCCACGGATTTCTCCTTCCCGCTCCATCATCCACCGATAGGCGCCGATTAACTCCTCAGAATCCGATAAAGACTGCACCGGCAACACATAATGCTCTTCTGTTCCAAACAAATCTCTGGCAATGCCCCTGGCTTTCACAGAATACCCCACCACCAGCGTGGGCACCATGGACGAATAGGCTGCAATGGTGGCATGGGTCCTGGCTCCGATAAACGCCCGGCATTTAGAGATGATATATTTCAGTCTCTGACAGGACATGTCCTCCAAAAGGAGCACTCTGTCATTGTCCCGATAAGCCTCATAAAGCTGTGAAAGGGTCTGCCTGTCATCGGTATGATGCCATACCACATGGGGTATCAGGATAATAGAATAACTGCTGTTATTCAAAATGTAATCCATCAGCTTCCGATAGTTAGCAAGGGTAATGCCTTTCACCGTCTCATTCTCTACGATCATGGGGCTGATGTTGATGCCGATGGTCTCCTTCTCCCGAAACCCCGCCGGCAGTTTAAAAGCCTCCGGCGCAAGAAAAAAGGCCGGATCCGGATACAATTTCACATTCTCTGACACACCGGCATCCTGCAAAGCCTGGGCCGTGATGGATTCCCTCGCTGTGATCAGCGTATAACGCTTCAGATCGGTTACCACCTCCGGGTCCTTTAAAAGCGCCGGTTCCAGGGAACATCCCCACAAAACCGTCTTAGCGCCCGCCTGGCAGAAGGTACTGTTCGCTAACATAGCCTCTTTTCTGGGCACATCATAGCAGTACATGTCGCCGCCTATGGAAAGATAAAGGGGCGCCAGCCTTTTGCCCAGTACTTTGTGAAACCGGTAGCGCATAAAGGATTCCGGGTCCCGGAATATCTTACGCCAGGCATAATACCACACATGGGCAAAGAAGTGTTCCGCAATCTTGCGCTCCTGCAAGATATCACACAAATCTTTTACCGAATATAACCTGTCTTCCTCTTCGCTGTTAGTCACCAACAGCTTGGGAATCTCCTCCAGCATATGACAGGTGCTGTTGACAATCGCCTCACAGCCATGGTTCTTACTGCCGCCATGCAAATACATGACAAGTCTGTCATTTTCATATCCCATACGAACCCTCACTTAGAACCTCTTCCCTTCAATACGGCCCCCACAGTCTTAAACAATATTTTGATATCAAGTCCTATGGACCAATTGTCAATATACTCCAAATCCAGCCGCACCACTTCATCAAAGTCGGAAATATCACTGCGCCCGCTGATCTGCCATAGGCCCGTAAGTCCCGGCGTCATGCTGATGCGTCTCCTGTAGTGGGAATTATACTGCTCAAATTCATCCTCCGTGGGAGGTCTTGTCCCCACCAAGCTCATATCCCCCCGCAGAATATTAAAAAACTGGGGCAGCTCGTCGATGCTGGTCTTGCGGATAAATCTCCCCACTTTGGTAATCCGGGGGTCGTTCTCCATCTTGAACATTAAGCCCTGCATTTCATTGGCCTTTTCCAGCTCTTTCTTTCGCGCCTCCGCATCTATATACATGGAGCGGAACTTATAAATCTTAAACCGCCTGCCGTTCTTGCCAATCCTGGTCTGGGCAAAAAAGACGGGCCCGGGGGAATCTATCTTGATGGCCAGGGCCACAAAGGGTGTCAACACCGCTGTGATCAGGATGCCCACCAGTCCGCCGGCCATATCCATCAGCCGTTTGAGCGTCATCCGGCGGTAATCATAGTGGGTGATGGAATAAGTCATGACCGTGTACCCTGCAAAGCTGTCCACCGTAATCTCCCGCTGTCCGGCATCGATGATATCGATATTGTAATGACAGACCACACCCATGGATTCCAGATCATAAATGATATGCTTCACACGCCGTTTGTTCATATCCGGCAGATTGATAAAAGCTTCATCTAAGGCCATCTGCCTTGCTAACGACAACACATCGGAACCATCCGCCAGCACCTTAATACCATCCACCACGGTTCCCTTCCTGTCCGCATCCACACAGGCAAGCGCTACAATCTCATAATTAATGTCCAACTTTTCCTTAAGCTGGGCAATGGTCTTTTCCATCACACTTTCTTTCGTGATGACCATGATCTTGACCAGATTCGACTCGGAAGTCAGATACACCCGCAGAACCCGTTTCATGAAAAGGCGCACCAGCCACACCACAAATACGTCAAGCACCGCAAAATATCCCCACACCATACGGGAAAAAGCGGCGCCCCGCTGCAGCATAAACAGTACACTGGCCGCACCTAACACCATGAACAGGTTGAATTTCAGCACCGCCACAAATTCCACAAGGACGCCCCGTTCCAGAAAACTCCTGTTCCAGTCAAGCAGGAAACTGTATATGGTACAAAACAGCAGAAAGAACACGCATACCAGCGCATGTACTTCTGGTTCCTGCACCCGGGCGAACTTCCCGTAACGCAGAAGAATGGCCGCCGCATATGCAATTACGATACAGAGCAGGTCTGAAAATAACAGACAGTAACTCTCAATGATCTTTTTCTTTCGATTCATGGTTCCCGTACTCTTTCCTAAGGTATACTATATCTAAATAGCATACCATTTTTAGGTGCATTTTACCACTTTTTTATTTACGCTTCATCCGGGATATTTGTAACGGTTCAGCCCCCATCATTCCTATCGCTTTCAACGCCGCTTTCCGGCTGGAAAACTGCCAGTCTGCTGTCAAAGCGTTTCACATTCGCAATACTGCCGTCCTGGGTATGCATCACAATCACCTGGACCGCCGCCTTGTTTCCCTGGGAAGATTCCTTTAGATAATTCTCCTCTGACCCCTCTAAGTGCAGGATTCTTTCTCCCGCTTCATCCATTTCATAGCGTATTTTCCCAAAAGAGCAGTCCGCAGTCAGGCTTTCCTCCCCCACGGCTTCCAGACACAGATTTTCCTGTCGATCGATCAGCAGGAAATAATCATACCTCGAAGCCGCTGCCTCTGCCAGTTTCTCGGCCCTTCCGCCGGAAATATTATCAACCAAAAGCGGGTACATCTCGCTTAGCCGCCAGATATCGGCTCCTCCATCCACGTAAATGCAACAGTCAAAGGCTGGATCCGCGCACATCATCCAATATTTATCCAGAGACTCTAACTCCCCCATAACTTCCAGTTTATAGTTCGTATACCGCTTATAGTCTTCCTCCCAGTCGAGAAACGCTTCCTCTCCCCTGTGATCGGGGATGTCGTAGTGTTCCACTATATACTGCCCCAGATACGCAGTCACTTTCCTGGCCCCCGACCCATTTAAATGGGAGTTTCTGTCAGAACAGTCAACGGCCAAGTCAACCACCGGCAGCTCCAGAAAATTTATGCAGTCTATCCCGTATTCTGCGGCAATCCGCTCCGCACACAGGGCCTCCTGCCATTCCTCCTCCGATGCCGGAAAAGGCAGATAGGTCAGCAAAACCTGGATGTCCCGGCTCTCGCATTCTTCTATCATGCGCCGCAGATAAGTAATGCTCACCGTCTCTACCGTGGAAATCTCCACGGGCCTTTGTGCCATTTCCTTTGGCGGCACTACATCAATGGCAATCTCCGCCCCCTTTTGTATGTTAATCTGCTTCTCAAAATCTTCTCTGTCAAGGTCCCACCATCTGTCATGATAGACTGCAAAATCCCAGATAAATTCCAGCCGGTCTTTGGGGTCATCCACTAAGTCGCCGATCATCCGCAGTTTGTTGGTGTTAAGGGGCATCGCATCCGTATGGGAATGCAACATTTCCTTGCTCCCCATCTTCTCATCAAAATACAGGCTGTGGCAGTCGATCACCACCAATTTGGGCTGGGCCTCATCCAGGGCATTTTTCATCACCCAATAGGTAGAGGCGATTCTGTGTCCAAACCCTGCCAAATTGTAGGAGACAATCCCCTGGTTTCGCCACAGTTCCATGGGATAGACGGCATTGCCCATATGGGAATTCCCAAAGAACAGCACATCCATCCTGTGGCTGTCTTCCATGAACTCTTTATTCTTGCTATAAGCATATCCCGGATCCAGAAGATTTGTGATAAAGCAAATCCCCAGTGCAAAAAAAGCAGCCCCGATGCATCCCCAGAATACATTCCTTATCCTTCTTCTCATTGAAGTCTTTCCTCTTTCCTCTAAAACTGGAAATAAATAAAGTTGGCCGCATCGTACCCAGCGCCCCACATACCGAACAAAAGGATGCCAAATACCGCCCCGAGCACACAAATACACTGCGCCCAGACATCCTGTCTGGCCAAAACTTCCCGCAGCCTTATACCCTTATATTTGCAGATATCTACTGCAAAAAGCAGTAAAATCCCCCACATCATCAGCCGGAAATTGCTCTCGTTTAAGCCACAGGTATACAGAGAACCGTCCACCCATACCCAGTGATTCCTGGCCGTCACCATTCTCTTTATGATGCGCAGCGCCTCATACACTGTGCCCGCCCGGAAAAACACCCAGGCCAAATCCACCAGAAGAAAAGTCGTCACCACCCGGATACATCGGTGGCTTATACTGTCCTCCCGGATGCCCAAAATACCGGATATACTTTTCTTCAAAGGCGCTAAAAGTTCACCCATAATCTGATAGAAACCATTCAAGAGCCCCCAGATTACATAAGTCCAGTCGGCGCCGTGCCAGAGTCCGCTTACCCCGAAGGTAATCATCAGATTGACGTATTTTCGCACCTTTCCTCTGCGGTTACCGCCGAGAGGAATATAGAGATAATCCCGAAACCAGCTAGAAAGGGATATATGCCATCTGCGCCAGAACTCCGCCACAGACACCGCCAGATAGGGCGCGTCGAAATTCTCCATCAGGGAAATCCCCAGAATCTTGGCCGCTCCCATGGCAATCACGGAATATCCCGAGAAATCACAATAAATCTGTACGGCAAACAGAAGGGTTGCCACGATCAGATAGACCCCCGTGTAGGTCTCAATGTCTCCGTAAGCCGTATCTACAAAGACCGTAATCCGGTCCGCCAGCACCACTTTCAGAAAGTATCCCCAGAGCATCAACAGAAAGCCTTCCCGCCATTTGTCAAATGTGGGTTTTTCCGGCGCATCCAGCTGACGCAGGAGGTTCTTCGACCTTTCAATGGGCCCGGCTACCAGCTGGGGAAAGAAAGAGACAAAGAGGGCATACCGGAAAAAATTCTTCTCCGCATAGATTTCTCCCCGGTAAACATCCATGGTGTACCCCAGCGCCTGAAAAGTATAAAAGGAAATGCCCACGGGCAAAAGCAGATCAAAAGCCGGTGCGTTCAGTTCTATGTGCAGACGGCTTAAAATCTGATTCAGGCTGGCTATCCCAAAATCCAAATATTTAAAGACAAACAAAATGGAGAGATTCAAGATAAAACTGACCGCCACACACAATTTCCTGTACTGCTTCTCCTTATCCTTCTTGGCACACCATTCCAGCGCAATACCTGACACATATGTCACAACTGTGGAAAACAAGAGTAAGAGCACGTACTTTGCATTCCAGCACATATAAAAATAATAGCTGGCTGCAAGGAGCCAGTAAGTTCTGATTTTTCGCGGCATCAGATAATAAATGCCCACCACAATGGGGAAAAATATTAAAAAATGCAAAGAATTAAAAAGCATAATGCCCTCACTTTTTCTTATCCTATCACCAAGACTGCTTTGCCAGCAGACTTATCCGAAATGACCTATATTTCTCCGGCTGGAGAGATCAGCGTCCATCCATCCCACAGCTTCTTCATCTGCGCTGGCACATATACCTGGGTATTCTTGTGGATGGAGGGCCGTATCATAATCTTATCGGCATGGCCATTGAGTCTGGCGCCCCAGAAACTGAAGGTGCTGTTGGCGCAGATATTATGTCTGCAATGCCCCATCAGCATCATATCATAGAGGCTGTCATTTCCCTTATTCCAATCTATAATCCGGTACTCCTTCCCCGGATACTTTGCCCGTACATAGTCAATGTCGTCCGAAAACACATAGAAGACAGGATGGGAAACTTTCTCTTTCAGATAGTTCACGGCACTTTCATAGTAACTTTCCGTGCAAATGTTGCCAAACATCGCTACGTTGGCCGCATCCAGGTAATCTCCCCGGCGGATATGGATGCTCACGGACTGCGTCTGCTCCATCTCCTCCATCATCTCCCGATTCCGTACATCCGTAATTTCAGGAAAACAAATCTCTCCCCGAAGCTTTTCTAAGATATCCGCATAGTAAGCCTCGCAGGCCCAGTATCCCACCAGATACTTCCTGTTCCACGCAAAGATTTCAGGGTGATACATCTGAGACTCCTCAAAGACAGGCGCCAAAGCCGGATTGAGCTTTCTTTTTACCTTGTTCCAGGTACTTTCCCGCTTCTCATACTGCCTGCCCAAAAGGGCGCGGATTTCCTCCCGCGCCGCAATTTTCACCGGCAGATTCACAAAACGATTCAACTCAAGGGGCCTGGGCGCCTGCATCTTCTCCTGTATTTTCGTATCAAACCAGGAGGTATCCAGCCTTGCTTCCTTCCCTTGCATTTCATATTTTCTATACAGGGCATACTGCTGCATCTGATTGCCCAGACCACCCATCAATCTCACAATAATCAATACACACCGGTTCCTTTCGCTCAATTTTTTCTATCATACAATCGAAACACCATTCTAAGAAGCGGTATCAGGACTCCTCCCGGATGTCTTGCCGCCTGATACAGCAGTTTATCCAGCTTCCCGCTAACGGATAAAGGCGTACTCCTAATTCGTTCCTGATTCTCTTTGGAGCCGAAAATCTCCCGGATTCTCTTCCTGTATCCGGCAGACGGATTGCGCAGTTCATTCTTCATCACAAACAAGAGCATATAACAGTATTCCCGGTTCACAGCCTGTTTCGCGTCCGGCACCCCTTTGTCCAAAGCCGCCCGCATCATGCAGGTCCTCACCCGCTGTAAGCTGTCATAGATACCCTGATCATAGTTATGAGTCATGGAGCTTTCCACATAACGATAGTGGTAATAAAGGGCATCCTTCATCACCACGATTCTGGTACTGTTGAGCATAGCAGGATAGGTCATATTGGAATCTTCCCCAAACCGTATTCTATAATCATAATATTTCTCATTTCCCTCAAAAACAGCTTTCTGGTACAGCTTCATACAGCGGGACATGGGCAGGATTCTCTGCTGACGGCCAACCAGTCTCTGCTTGATTTCCCTCTCCAGCTTATCCCCCTGATAAACGCCGGGGGCAATGGCGCTGTACACCGGTTCCGTCTTCTTCTGCTTTTCCTGCAAATGGTTACAGCAGACAATCTCTCCCTCCTGCCTGGTCAGATGCGCCGCCATGCCGGACAGCGTGTCAGGCTCCACATAATCGTCGCTATCCACGAACATATAATAATCGCCCGAAGCCGCCTTCATGCCCGCCACACAGGCGGAACCCGGGCCTCCATTCTCCTTATGGACCACACGCACCCGCTCATCCTGCCCTCCATAGTCATCACAAATCCGGCCGCTGTCGTCGGTGGAGGCATCGTCCACAAGAATCACTTCTATATGCTGATAGGTCTGTGAAAGGATACTGTCCACACACTCCCTAAGATAAGCCTGGGCATTATAAACCGGCACAATTACGCTGATTTTAATACGTTTCTCTGTCATCTCTTCCTCCATTCCGAAGCCTTTCGCGCTTCATGCCTCTCTTCACTGCCTGCAAGATACCATAAAGACCTATATACAGCCCCGGCAGACAGTTAAACAGTTTTGCTTTCAGATAATATCCTTCCGGCAGATAGGATATACTTTCCGGCACCTTTAACTGCTCTTGCAGTTTTCTTCGGCACTCTGCAAGATATTCTCCGGCCCTTCGTCGTTCTTTCTTCGTACACAGGGCAATTTTTCCCACTGTCAGCATAACGGCCGTTATTAATTTAGCAGCTGTCCTTGGTTCCAGCGTCCCATCTATCTTCAATATAATTTCCCGGGCTATCTCCCAGCAGCGAATCTGGTCCATATAAGAAGGGGTAAAGGGTCTTTGCATCACGCCGCCGGGATTTTGATAATATCCATAGCCTGGATAGGCTGTCTCCACGGCTTTGTCCAGATCGGGCAGGATATCCACCAGAAAAAGCATATCCTCCCCCACCGTGAGTCCTTCCCGAAACCGCACTTTCTCGATCAGCTGTCTGCGGTAGAGTTTGCTCCAGCACCGACAGTTATCCTGCAGAATGCTTTCCGTCAGATACTGGTGACTGTCGTAACAGGCTTCCGAAACCGCAGGCTTTGTCCCGCCGGTTCCGTCATCCCCCGGCAACGCTTCGTCTTGCCGGCACATACCGGCACAGATACGCTCCCATTCCTCCTCCGTACTCCAGATTTGAAACCGGCAGCCAGCCAAGGCGCTTTTCGTGTCCCTGATTCTCTCATACAAATACTGCAAAATACCGGGGCACAGCCTGTCATCCGCATCCACAAAGGTCACATAAGCGCCTTTTGCCCGGTCCATGGCATAGTTGCGGGCCACCGACACTCCCTTATCTTCCAGCGTAAACACTGTGATATTCTCATACTGTTCCTGCAGTCTGTGGCAGATTTCCCCGGTTCTGTCTGTGGAACCGTCATTGACAATGAGGATTTCCAGATTGTCATAGGACTGTGTTTCGATACTATCTATGCAGTTTTCCAGATAATCCTGTCCATTGTGGACAGGCACGATCACGCTGATCAATTGATCCATCATCCGCCAAGCACCTTTTCATATATCCCAAGCAGGGTCTCCATATTCTGCGCCATACCAAACTCCGCCGTTACTTTCTGACGGGCCCTTTCGCCCAGTCTCCTGCACAAGTTTTCCTCTTCTAACAGGCGCTGCAGTGCCGCCTGCAGTGCCGCTGCATCCTTTATGGGTACTAGAAGTCCGGTCTCTTCCGGCCTGATCATCTGAGGGATGCCTCCCGTATCTGTGGCCACTATGCCACAGTAATAGGCCATGGCCTCCAGAAGGGATACGGACTGCCCTTCAAAATATGACGGCAGTGTCAGGATTCTGCAATGCCGCAGCCACTTCCGTTTCTCCTCTCCGCTCACCCAGCCAAGCCAGGTGACATGCTCCCTGTCCTGTTCCGCTTCCCTTTGCAGCTTCTCATCCTCCCAGATGCCGCCCAGATAGAGATGAAAATCCGGAAATCTCTGCACTAGTCCCGGCACGCAGGCAAGCAGTTCTCCGATGCCTTTCTCCCGGCACAGCCGCCCCAGAAAGAGCACATGATGATTCCCATAGTCCTTCTCAAAATCAGTGGGAACCGTAATGGCGTCCGGTAATACCGTAATCCGCTCCCTGCCGATCAGTTCCCCGAAAAAGTCCTTCCACGCAGGCGCCAGTACCAAAAAGGCATCTCCCATGGAAAGCACCTGCCTGATCTTCTTTCTGCCCGCTTCGTCCTGTTCCTTATGATAAAAGGTCTCAAAATCCCCGCCATGCTGGTGAATGACTATCTTTTTATGAAATCTTTTGGCCGTCTTGATGAAAATACTCTTGCGCCTGTAGCTGTTGTCGGAGGCCATATTGACATGTACGATATCATAATGAGCAAGCGCCCCAAGGAAACACAAATAAGCCCATCCCGCCTGCAAAAGTTTGCGTACTTTCCCGCCCTCCACCATGGTGCCGATATAACGCAGTTCTATTTTACGGTCTAAGCCGGCCTCATAATAATTGTTCACCACACCGGAAATACCGCCGTGCACACAGCGGGCCGGGCCGATCATCAGCACTCGCATCAGGATTCCCCCCGTTCCCGTATACCTTGCTTCCCATTCTCCAGCCAAAGAAGGGTTCCCATCATCATCAACAGATAATTTCTCCCAATATAGGCAGAAATCAGATGGGCCTCCACCACCGTATACACCGCAAAGGCTGTAAAAAGCACCAGCCCGCAGGCATCCCGCCGTTTAAAGAACTGCCACAAAAGCGCCAGTGACGCCGCCACATACAAGATGCCCGGGACCACCCCATAGCGGTAAAACAGCTTCACCCATCCCATATCAAAATAATAATCCATGTTATTGCGGTTAGAAAACAATGACCAAGTGTGAATCATGCCATCGTTTTTATCAGAATCCGTCAGACTGACAATCCTGCCGCTGATCTGACGGTCTATTTTGCCAAGCAGCACAATGTGGGCATTGTCTCTGGGATTTTCATAGAAAAAGGCATTCCACTGGGCGTCCCGCACCCGCTGGGCGCAGACCGCCGCATCCAACGAAAAACCGATACACAGGACAAACACCAACAGACCGCAAAGATAAACTATTTTCTTATCCCGCAGTCCCTTTCCCACAGACATCACGAAAGCGCCCGCAATAAATGCAGTGGTGATGAGCATACTGGTCTTGGAACCGGTTAAAAGAAAAACCCCCACATTTAACAGCATGAGAAACCAATATATATACCATTTCATCCGATCAAACCAGACATAGACCCCTAAAGCCGCCAGCATCAGAAACATGCAGGAGAGCGCATTGGGATGCCCCATGCCCAGGGTATAGCGGGTTTCCTCCGCCGCATCCACGCCCACATATCGTGTCTTTTCCGCCGCGTCCCGGCCATAAGCCTGGGTCAGACTGATATCGCCGTAAATACCTGACACAGAAAGCATCACGATCACCAGACAGCCTGCCAGCGACACATAGAAAGTATATTGCAGCATTTGCCGCAGAGGAATCTTCTTACAGGCCGCCACAAAAGTGACAATACGAATGATATCATTGGCTCCCGTAATCCGATAGGAAACAAATCCAACCGCCTCAAGAAGCAGAAGAACCGCCCATTCTTTCCAAGTATATTCTGTGAGCAGCAGCTTGGCCGCAAAAAGGAGGAAGGTAATCCGAAACAGATAGCCCTCTATGGGATTGCAATAATTGCTCTTATCGATAATGACCATCACTAGCTCAATGGTCAGTCCCGCATAAAAGAGAAACCAGGGAATACGGCTCTCCTTTTGCAGATGCCGGTACAATGCCCCCATTACGATCACGTCCTTCCGTGCAGCACCTTAGCCGCCATACCATGCAGACGCCTTAACGTCTGTTTGCCGGCAAGTTTTATCCGCTTTAATAAAATGCCTGCCTTTCCCACCTTAGGCGCCATCAGAAAATCATAGTCTTTCTGATGCTCCCGCAGATACACCGGATAGCTCTCGTCAATCTTTACCCGCACAAACTTCGCATTGCGGTCAAAGATGTCTTCTCCGCACAAGAGTCTGTCCACCGCCTCATTAAGATAACGCTTGCTATTATATTCCTGATGGGCCGCCGCCTGCACTTTAATGCCAATCCTTTTAACCACATCCCGCTCGCCGTCGCCGCCCATATAACCGAAATGCCAGCCCCCGTCCGCCACACGCACGCTCCTTTCGTCTGTGGGCGAGACTTCCCGCAGATACACGATACCTTCTTTGGGCAGATTACCGAAACTGCAGATTTTCGTGCCCAGCCACTGCTTCTTCTCCACACCCGGAAATTCCCCCGTAATCGACAATAAATTTCCGGAAATCTCCTCCATATCCAGGAAACAATAGAACATTCTCTGGGCCAGATGATAAATCTTTGTGGCATCAAAATGCTCTATCACCTGCATAAGCACATCCGGATTGGGAATTTCATCCACATCGCTGAAAATAATGATATCCTCCGGTTTACAGTCCGTCAGTGCCCGAATCAGCTGATTCTTCTGATACTTATCCCGCTCATGGGTGGTAACGCCGCTCATGGGAGAATCTGTCACCGCCACATAACGTATCTTATCCTTGAATTTATCAAACATCCGCCGGTTTTGTGCGAAAATCATCCTTTTGTCTTCCCCGGAAAAAGTCACTGTGGATTCTTCCAGAACAAAATAATCCACGTAGGGGTCCATGATCTCCATCCGCAGCTTCAAGATATCCAGTTCATTAAAAAATGGAATACAGTCAAATATCATAGTTTACTCCGTCAATCCTTCTATTTTACGCCGCCTGTATCCAGCCTGTCAGAGGAAGTTAGCGCCTCCGCCAGAACAAAAACGGCCGGATAAAGTCTTTACATCTTTGCCACCGAACCTTCCAGGGATTCACGAAATGCGGATACTGGGCATTCCTGCCCCGCCACTTATGGAACATAAAAGGAGCCTCCACATCCATGATCTCCGGAATCATATGCTCGTGACCGAAATACTTTGCCACCTCAAGGGGCGCAAACCGCATACCCGCATCCTCGATCACATTCTTATATTTACAGCACAAAAAGGTATCCTCGTTATAGTTCCCATCTTCCATCTTCTCCCAGGCGAGCCCAGCCTGCCCTGGAAAATCCAAAAGTCTTTTACTGCGGATGGACACGCTGTTTCCCACCCTGCAGATTTCCCCTTTCCCATCCCGGTAGGCATAGTCGTTCTTCGGAAGGGGCCATGGGGAGCCGATATAGTCATAGGCAAGAAACTCCTCCCGCCAGCTCTCTGGATGCACCACAAAACCGTCCGCATGGACTAGGAGCACATAGTCTGTGTGAATATGCTTTCCCAGTTCATACACCATTTTGTAGTTAAATTTGTCGATATCATTTAATTTCGTAGTATGAGAGTAACGTATGGTGCGGGGAAGCGTAAGCGGTCTTCTGTGGGTAATCAGCACCACATCCCCAAAGTTGATTCCCCGCATACTGTATTCCAGCGCCCGTATCGTCTCATAAATATCCACGCTGGTCATAGCCGCCAGCGTCACATTGGAAAGATTCAATTTTTTATCCCTGGTCTTTGCTTCCTGTCCCATCATACCCTGCATTCCTTATCCTTTTGCCCCGGGAAACTTATTCCGTCAGTTTCACATAGGCCTTGTGATAATACTGTGTAACCCCCAGATTCAGCCAGTTCCCCGGATCTGTGGACAAATCCTCGAAATCAAACAGGGCAGGCCTTACGCTGTAAGGTTTCAGTTCCACATCCACAATATCCTCATCCTCATAAATTTCATGCCGCTGCATAGCCTCTGCATAAAAAGTCTGCGCGTCGCCGTTTGTCAAGGAACGGACGGCCGAAATCGTCGTGTAAGTATTCTTATCCGCGGTAAGCACCCACACTGCAAGGACCAAAAACAGGCAGACCACTGTCATTTTCTTTCCCGTTCTTTCTAAGAAACACCCCAGGGCGTCCGCCGCCGTCTCCCCCGCTTTCCGGTGGCTAAAATAACCCAGCCAGTAGGCAGTCACCAGAAACAATCCCAGATAATATACCATCTGAATGATATTGTCTACCCTGGCAAGTCCCACCATCCCTAAGGCAAAAAGCGTGGGCGTAAACATGGCCGCTATCACACAGTAAACACCCGCTGTCACCAATACCGGATGGGCAAAGGTCTTACGGGAGGCCTTCATCATTTTCCATAAAACAGGCAGAAGCGCCAGCCAGAGCAATAGCACAAAAGCCGGTGTCCAACGGATGATGAACACCACCGCATAATAAAAGGACAAAAGCACCGACAAGAGGGCGGAATAACCGGTGGAAGGGTCCAGCTCACTTCTCGCCCAGTTTCCCGGCGCCGCAATATTACACAAAAAGCCGATGCTGCCCGTCACAAGCGGCAGAGCTGCCGCCCATATCCTGGCGCGGTTTGTAAAGACTGCATAGAGTACAAGCAGCACCATCAAGATTTCCGCCTGCAGACCGGTGACCAGATTGCCTCCCCCCACGATCACCGCAAGCACTGCCGCCAAAACACTGCAGACCACCGCCTTCTGTCTCCGCTTAGCCCACAAGGCTTCTGCGATCGCCGTAAGCATAAAGAACCATATGGACTGCATCAGAATATAATGGGTGGAACCATTGTACCAATAGATTCCCTCAAAAGGCGCTTCCAACACCTGATAGAACCCAAACAGCAGAAGGAACATTACAAAGGAAGACTCTGTCTTTCCGCCGCCCAGCCATTTGGTGAGAATATGCCTGCCCAGCACGAAGGTGGATGCCGCAAACATGCCAATCATGAGTATGGGAACCACCCAGGCTGTCTCATAGTGGAAATTCATGGGACACAGCGCCATCAGGAAGCAGGAAATATAAGTCCCCTGCCAAGTCTGGTAAATGTCCATATTCTGCCGCCAGGCTGTCTGTATAGATTCCCGGTAAGACCCTGTGGCGGTCCATGTGTCATACACCTGTCTGCCATAATCATAGTCATCCACACACATCACATTATATCTCCCAAGCAACAGCAGGGGCGCCAGGGAAAGCATCAGCAGAAGCGCCGCACATAGGGTCATCTGCCGGGGCGTTATATGTTCCAGAAACCTATTGATTTTTTTGTTTATCCTTTTATCACTCATATAAGGTGTTTCCTCTTATTACCTCTTATGCGTAAGTCTCTTCCATCTTCTCTCCACGCCCCGCGCAATCTTACATACATATGCTTTCTTATAGACATACCATGCATGGGCCTGCAGCAGCTTAAGCTGTGCCCCCTCGGGACGCACATTCAGTTTCCTGTATCTGGCGGAAGTCTTCTTATAGCGCTGTAATTCCTTCCGGCACGCATCAGCCGTAAACATCCTGCCCTTCCTGTCCATATAATGGAACAGACTGTAAATATTCTGTTCCGATGCCCAATAACCGTCGGATACATTATGCCTCGCCCAGTACTTGGGCGCAATGGCGAATTTCAAAGTCTCGCTGGTATGGGCCGGCAGACAGGCAAAGGAAGAATTGGAGAGCAATAAATAATGGGCGTTCTTTAATGTCACATAATCTTTACCGATATCAAAATGATGGGCCTCAATCCCCGGCAGCATCTTCCGGGCCGTCTCCACATCATCCGTAATGATCATAAATTCCATGTCGGGACGGATTTTCTTCATCTCCTCCATGCCATGAATCCAGTACCTGCGGTTGATCAAAAGCTCCGGACTTCCCGTGTACTCGCCGCCCCGCATATTGATGATACAGAGATTCTCCCGGCTGTACTCATAGGAATCGTACTCCGGCTTTACCTTAAGCCACTGCCTGATCTGCGGAAGATATTTTATGAAATAGGACTCGTCCTGCATATTTCCATAAATCAGCGTGTTATCTTTCACATGATGAATCCCTGCATCTGCCCCTGCCACATAACAGCCATGGGTCAGATCATGGCGGGAATTGCCGATAAACAGCCTGTCCTCCACATCATGGTATACCTGGAAATGCTTCTTCTCTTCCTCCGTGATCACATGCCCCAAATCCACATCCATGAAGTACATGCCCCGATTGCTGTGTATATTGACCGCAAACCGCTCCTGTCCTGCCGTGCCAAAGTCATAGCCGTTTTCTAACGCTATCACCCTTGCCGTCACATAACAGAACAACTGGTTTCCCAGACCTTGTCCGTTGATAAATTCTGTTCCTATCATCTGCCTTGTACGTTTCCTTTCCTTCTATATATAATACGGGCCCGCTCTATCAACACAGCGCCGTCTCCGTAATCTTTTCATTTTCCACCTTATAGATGACATCACATTTGGCGATGGTATTCAGCCTGTGGGCGATAATGACCATGGTCTTCTTCCCATGAAAGCTGTTGACCGCCTCCATGACGGCATGTTCCGTATCGCCATCCAGCGCCGATGTGGCCTCATCAAAGACCAAAATCTCCGGATTATGGTAAAGTGCCCTGGCAATACCCAGCCGCTGTCTTTGTCCGCCGGAAATTCTGACACCTCTGTCACCTATGGTAGTCTCTAGTCCCTCCGGCAGTTCCTCCACAAAACTTTTCAGCTGCGCTTCCTCCAGCACTTCCCAAATCCTCTTGTCATCAATCTTATCCGCATCGATACCAAAAGCGATATTATCCCGGATGGACTCGTCAATCAAATAGATGGATTGAGGAATATAACCGATTCTGCTGAGCCAGGAAGGATAGTTTTCAAAAATATCCCGCCCGTCACAGGTGATACTTCCCGCCTGCACATGTAAAAGGCCCAGCAGGATATCCACAATCGTGGACTTACCCGCGCCGGAAGGCCCCATGATGCCCACCGACTGTCCCTTTTTCACTTCCATATGGGCATCTGTGAAAATGGGCTTATCTGTATTAGGATAAGTAAAGCTGATATGATCGAGCACAATCTTGTCTGTCAATTCCAGAGGCCGTTTCCTCTCCTCTTTCTGCCCCTCTAATCCCGTCACACTGCCGTTGACATCGAGTTTCATACTCTCTGTCAGATTTTCATACAGATAATCCAGACAGGGCTGGGAGTACGCAATCTCTGAAAGGTAGGTATTAATACGATTGGTGGCCGGCATCACCCGCACCGCCGCCACTGCAAAAGCCATCAGCTGCTGAAATAATGCGGAGATATCGCCGCCCCTTGTCATATAAATCATAATAAAAGAAAGCACCGCCACGATAAAGACCGTCTCGATCAGCAGCCTGGGCGAATTGTTCATGACCGCATAGTTTCTCGCCACATTGGCACCAATCGCGCCGCTCTCATAATAATTGCGTACAAAAAACTCTTCCCGGTGCAATACCTTCACATCCTTTAACCCATAAATAGACTGAATCCTCCACTTGGCAATCCTGGATTGAATCTCCTGATTCTTACGCCCGATGGCATTAAGACGGGGTTTTAAAACCTTAGTAATCATCAAAGTCATTCCCAAAAAGACCGCGCCGCAAAATACCGTCATGGCAGGACTTGCCACCAGCAGTACGATGCAGATGGAGACCGCCACCACAATCTCCGTGATCATCTGAATCATCACCAGAATCAGCTGAAACGCATTAGGAATATCACTGTCTGTCAGTCGAAACACGGTGGGTATGTCGGCGCCCAAGTATTCCTCGTAGGGTCTGTTCAGGAATTCCCGCATCACACGGCTGATCATACGGTTCCGGTTTCTGGTCACAAAGGTATTCTGCACATAGGTCTGCAGAAGAAGATAAAGATTTTTTAAAATAAACAGTGCGATCATCGTCCCCAGCATCAACATGATGAGGTCCCTGCCGGACCCTATATTAATAGGTAGAAACTCCATGATACGAGCCACATACCGATTCTGTAAAAACCGGTCCGGCTCCATGATTGCCTGCACCACCGGCACCATAATGGATACGCTCAATGTCTCCAAAATACCGCCAATCAAAATCATGATGGCCAGGCCCACTATCTGCAGACGCTGCTTTTTATCAAACAGATATGCTATCTTCTTTAACAAAGTTACCTGTTCCTGGTTTTCCTCTTTTATAGTATCACTCATATTATATCGATTCCTTCCGCGTCTGTCCCGCCGTTTCGTCACACTTGTTATTAAATTCTGTATACTTTTAGGGCACGGACACCTTCTGCATGTCCTCTCTGTAAAAATCCTGGCAATCCCAGCCGTTTAGCCATTTGGGCGGTGCATAGATGGTCTTATCCGGATTCCGGTTCAGATAGGAGGCCCACCAGCTGAAGCTGCTGTTGGCAAGAATATGATGTTTACATTTGCTCATCAGGGCAAATTCCGCATGATCACTGCCCTCCGGCAAATCCACCACCGTCACATCTGTGACTGCGCCTTCACACAGCCTCGGTCCCGCCGTATCTTCCGACAGCTCTACCATATGCCCTGCCGCCTGACCTCCGGCGCCGCCTGCAATTATCTCCCTGGCCCAGGCTTTATCATTGCTAAACAGGAAAAACCGGCAGCCCGGATACTGCTCCCGCATCCGCCTCATCGCTTCTTTATAATAGGCTTCCGTACAGATACCGCCAAACAGCGCCTGGTTCTCCGGCGTCAGATAATCTCCCCTGCGGATATGCAGGCTGACAGACTGGGTCTCTGTTATCTCCCGCAGATAAGCCTGTACCCTGTCACAGAGTTCAGGCCATCCTGCCGCCCTTCCATCCTTATAGAGCGCAAGCAGTCTGTCCACATCAAAGGCTGCCAGCACCTGCTTCTTTGCCGGTGCAAAGTACTTCTCCGTCTGCCAGTAGCCTTCCAGATAAATATCATCCCAAGTAAAGATTTCAGGCCGAAACCGCTTGTCCTCCTCAAAATAGGATTTCCGCCTCCTGCCAAACAGCTTTCTTCTGACCCTGTGCCAAAATCGAAGGGAAGCATCCAGCATCACCTCAATTTCCTTTTGGTCAGCTTTCTCATAGGTGATACCGAAGGGTGTAAGCGCCAAATCCCGCTTCTCATCCTCCTTAAATCCCGCCACATCGTCAATCTTTACCTCTTTATGCAGATTCTGAAATTGCAGATACAGGGCATATTGGAACATCTGATTCCCCAGCCCGCCTGCAAGCTGTATGATTACCATATATTCTCCAACTGTCAAAGCCCTTCTTTTATTTTATAAGCTGTTTAAGCAGCGACTTGATCTTTCCTTTCAAGGGAATCCATACGTTATCTTCCCATTGTACCCTGCGGCAGTAGCGCGCCGGTGACTTATAAAAAAGTACCAGCTTCTTTCGGTCACGGACATCCACGATGGCATCCCCAAAAGCCTCCCTGACCCTTGGCTCGTCCCTGCGCAGGATATCTTCAATCTGTGTCAGATATGTTTCCTTTGTCTGCTGTGCAGACCGATTGGACAGCTGCGCATAGAAGAGCAACAGTCTTTTATAAAAAAAGTAATCATGAATCCGGGCCAAATCCTGCCGCCCCAGATTTTCCAAAAACTTTGTCTTCTCATAATAGGCAGGCACCTGGTCTGTAAAAGTACGCGGATTAATCTGCGTATTCATGATACTTCCCTCTCTGTCTATTATATAGTTATAATAGGCAGTGTCAAGGTAAATACAGCGTTTGGCCCGGGCAAGAGCCGAGGTCGCAAACATGATATCCTCATACCACTTTCCCACGGGAAAAGAAGCGCCCTCTAAAATTTCTCTTCTATATAATTTATTCCAGGCAGCGTTCTGAATGGCATACTCTTCCCGCTCCTCCACATAACACTGTAAAGCCTCCTGCCCTTCGAAAAGAACTGCCCTGTCCACAGAATCATCCTCCGTGCGGTCTTTATACACCTGACGGTAACGGCAGACTGCCAAATCAGCCTGCTGCTCTAAGAGAGCCCCCAGCATCTTTTCATACATATCCGGGTCAATCCAATCATCCCCGTCCACATAACCGATATAACGCCCCAGAGACTGTGCCGTTCCCACATTTCGGGCATCCGCCGGGCCGCCGTTTCTTTTATGGATAATCCGCACCCGTTCATCCTCTAGCGCCAGCCGATCGCAAATCTGTCCCGTGTTGTCAGTAGAGCCGTCGTCCACCACAATAATTTCCAGATGCCGATATGTCTGTGCACAAATCGACCTGACCCCCCGTGCAATATAATCTTCTATATTATAGGCGGTCACAATGACGGATATTAAATCCGACTGCTTTTCCGTATAGGATTTTGAGGGACTGTATTGTTCAAGTATCTTCACCCTAGCCTCCTTGATTCCGCTTTCCATAGTGCTATTTTATAGTCTGTCCCTGATGTGCCATCCACTCCTGCAGCATCAGCACGTACCAAATCTGTGCCCGCCAGATGTCACGCTGTATATAGTCGTCCCAGAGTCTCCTCACTGCTTTCGGATTTAATAACGACTGTTTCTCTATTAATGCCGGGTCCAAAAGACTCTCCGCCCACTCCCGCAGCCCCGGTTCCTTCAACCACCTGTGAAGGGGAATACTGAAACCTTTCTTAGGACGCTCCATCAGCTCCTTCGGCACATAGCGGTAGAGAATATCCCGCAGTATCTTCTTGCTGACGCCATCTTTACTTCTATAGGAAAGAGGCAGTCTCCATGCGAACTCTATCACATCTTTGTCAAGCATCGGCACCCTGGTCTCCAGGGATACCGCCATGGCCGTTCGATCTACCTTATTTAAAATATCATCGGGATGATACATCAATAAATCCATCAACATCAGATTGTGCTGCGGCACCTCTAAAAGCCCGCCGGGATATTCGTCCATTATGGTATGGCCCGCTTCCCAGGGAAGAATCTCCTTCCAGACATCCGGTATCCATGCCGCCCCTGTCTTACCCTGTTTCTTTACAAGAGAAATACCTTCCCCAATCTCCGAGCGCAGATACATATCTTCTATGGTTTCAGCCCCCAGCAATCTGGCCCTTGTGGCAAGTCCCCCATGCCTGACCTCTCCCGCCGCGCCAATCATAACGCTTGCCATCTTTCTAACAGGAAAAGGAATCCTTTTTGTCTTATTCCAAATCCTGTCAATTGAATAATAGGTGTTATATCCACAGAACAATTCGTCGCCGCCGTCACCGCTCAAAGATACCGTCACATGCTCTCTGGTAATCTTGCTGACCAGATAAGTAGGAATCTGTGAAGAATCTGCAAAAGGTTCCCCGAACATATCCGCCAGATGGGGAATCACCTGTCTGGCATCCTCCTCCGCAATATAGACCTCCGTATGTTTGGTCCCGAGGTGATTTGCAATCTCCTTTGCCGCCGGAGCCTCATTAAATTTTTCATCCCACATACCAATCGTAAAAGTCCTGACACGGTCCTGACTCAAGGACTGCATCAGTGAAACCACCGTACTGCTGTCAATCCCTGCCGAGAGAAAAGCTCCCACCGGTACGTCCGCTGCCATCTGTCCGGCTATGGCATCTTGTAAAAGTCTCTCAAGCTCCTCTGCCGCCTCCCTCTCACTTCCACGAAACAAATTCTTCTGTCCCATAACAGCTGTTTCCCGCATCGACCAGTAGGTCGTAATCGACGGTTTGTTAAATGGTGTTTTAAGTGTTAATATTTTCCCCGGTTGAAGCTTCCATATTCCTTCATACACGCTATAGGGGGCTGGAATATAACCATAACGCATGTAATCGCCCAAAACATGTGCATTGATAGGATTGGAAAATCCATCCAGGCAAGAGATGGAATTGAGATCGGAAGCAAAGACAAATATATCGTTATTTATATCGTCTTTTAATATTCCATAAAATAACGGCTTTTCTCCCACACGGTCGCGGGCAAGAGATAACGTTTGTTCTTGTCGATCATACAATGCAATCGCGAACATTCCTTTTATCATTTTCAGTGTCTCTTGAAAGCCATATGCAGAGATTGCTTCCAGAAGAACCTCCGTATCCGAGTTCCCTCTAAAGGCTGTCACCCTTCCTTCCGCGAGTATCATTTGTTTAATCTTGATATAATTATATGCCTCTCCATTGTATGCCATGACATACCGGCCGTTATGGGATACCATAGGCTGAGCACCTGCAGGAGATAAATCAACCACAGATAATCTTCTATGTCCCAGCACAACCCTGTGGTCATCGGACGCCCATATACCGGAGGCATCCGGTCCTCTGTGGTACATCTTTTCATTCATCCGCTCGATATTCTTCTGCCAATCCTTTTTCCAGTTACAAAAACCGGCAATTCCACACATGT